>Ga0136643_10017455_pt1 | contig 10799 bp, 4 predicted proteins | sample TergutLab28metaG_FD_96883 | JGI IMG/M metagenome (GOLD analysis project Ga0136643, IMG submission 96883) | Labiotermes labralis P1 segment gut microbial communities from Petit-Saut dam, French Guiana - Lab288 P1 (version 3) (version 3) | ecosystem: Host-associated > Arthropoda: Insects >... | reverse complement strand
CTGCCAGTTTCAATATGTATTTGGTAATCAATAAGTGAGTAATAGCTGTCAAAGTTTCAAACTTCTCTGGCCGATATCTCCGTAACCATTGAACTTTGGATGTAGGTGTTTTGGGTTATATCGTTATAGTTTGACCTAAGGAACACTCTCCCGAAGTTAGGTCCTTTCCTCCTGGGACACCCTGTATTTGCTAAAACACAGCATTGCTGGCAACATTGTACGTCTCACCCCCGCTGTAAGGCAGTCTTCGCAATTTCACGTTTCTTATTTCAGTAACAAAAAACTATTGGCCATAACTCTAAATTATTTAATTTCATTTTGTGGTAAGCCAGAAAAGAAGTCTGAGAACCCCTGAAATAGAAGGAAGTACTTACATTTGACTATTAAAAATATATAATTTAATCTGACACTCTGCAAAATACCCACACTCATGTTTATCCAATAGGAAAAAGGTATGAAGCACAGACACACAGTATATTAATACAAGATACTTTTAGTGAGCCCTTCATACTTCACCCCTTAGAAGGGCAAATGGTTAACAAAAACAGTACTTACGATTCCCGTCATCCATCTAGGACAGAAGATGAGAATTTTTCTTAAGTGCAACTAACAAAATTGTCCGAAGATTTTCCGACATGCCAGTAGCAGACATCTGCAATAATTATGTCTGACTAAACCATTTCCTAACTACACTTGAAGCGTCCTGCATTAGGCACTAGTGAACCAGTCAGTGGCAGCTACGAACCAATCCTGGCATTTGCATACGTTGATCTTACGACGGTCCGGATTAAATGAGCAACTTGAAGACATACATGGTGCCCCATCCCACAACTCCAATATCCAGACTCGCGTTCCCTTCCTTGTCAACTAGTAAATCAGCAACGCCAGCCGAAAGTGTCTCTCTATAAGCCCACGTGTTTCCTCTACATATTCTCTCAGGGGTCTAGAATTACTGTGCCTCCATTTCCCTACAGCACAACATGTAAAAACATGAGAAATGCCTCCCACCGAGAGTTAATTTCGCAGAAAATTACAAGATAAACATCACGAGGTTGGCCACATAAATGCATAGTGCATAATACCCTCTAATTTACCCTCTTCTTCACCGTATGCAAGCAACACCAAGTCTCCTTTATTCCTGAGATTACCCATATCTTTGCTCACCTAAGTGGTAAAACACCTTGCGTACAAAACTAATTTTACCTGTACAGTAAAGCACACAAAAAGTAAAGTACACCTATTGAATCCCGAAGGCGAAAAAAATCGCGACTTCCCTACTGAAGAAGCTGAATGTTCTGAACTCCTCAGACGGCGGACGGACAATAATTCTATAAGTTGTGTGAAAACGTTTGCTTCAATACAGTGAAATTACGTCGTAGTTTGTCCATAAAGATTAACATAAATGATTTCTAAAGAGTTATCTTCACCACCACTTCACTATCTTCACTATAGACAAATGTTTTGAAATTATACGCAGTTATTTTATTGTTCATATCGATATCAGTGAAAGAATTAGTAATCGCACACAATGACATATTAGCACTTTAAATCCTAGTGCTCAGTGTATGCAAAGAGATATTTAACACTTAAATCTTAGATTATTCTGTTATGTTCATACCGTGCATTTCTACTGATTAATATTTATTATTACACAACAAATGCACATGTCATTAATACAAAACTATATTGGAGCAATTATAATATAATTTTATACTAATTATATGTGCATTTGTTGGTGTAATAATAAATATTAACTAAAATTTTAGAACGTTTTAACACAGTGTACATCTGTTTCGAATTTTTCACGCAATAAACCCCTATTATTTCTCTAAGCATTAATATTAAATTGGAAATTAAAAAAAAATCAGTTGAAAGGACATGGATGGACTAATCTGGCTCAGGACACAGACCAATGTCGGGCTCCTGTGAAAGATGTATTGAACCTTCTCTTCCATAATCCCGGGAATTTATTGACTGGCTAGCCTCGCAGGAAGGATTCTGGTCAACGGAGATTATTTCCTTATATAAAATTAACCCGTCTTCTTTCTAATGGAAGCAAATTATATTCCTTGTGAGCTATAAAAAGAATTTTTATAGAACCATTCAGATTAATTTTAGTCTTCTACCTGTTACATTGAGTGTACAAGCCAACAACTATAACACTACTGTAGTACAGTTTGCTTTCATTTCGTGTTAATAACGTAATGTTCCAATTTGCACATTAGAGGATATATCGGTAAGTAATGTTACAGCGGCATTCTTTCTTAACTTTGGCTGTAGAGGGATGTAAATGTTTAGTTTCACTCCTTGGCACATTTCTCTTCAGGAAAAGAGCAATAGGAGAATGGGCGGGCCTCCGTAGCTAGTCTGGTCGCTTTCGACGCCTTTTATATTAAAACATAGTCATAATTACTTTAATTATTCTTAGATTACTGACTCTTTGGCTAGGTTTAAATGACCGCTCGTACCATAGTATGTTCCTGTTGACTGGCAATTTTTTTTTAATTTATCGGCATTTGTTAGTTTTGCCAATGAAATGGGACCAAATTTACACTTTATAAGTGTAGCTCACTGGTTTACGCAACACAATGAGCACTTCAATAAATTTTGTTCTGTGAATGAAATATTCATTCTACAATATTAGACAGAAGTGCACATTACGAAGTTCCTTGATGTTGTGTAATATTCTTCCAGCCCATTTTGGTTCTTTCGCAAATCTGCGAAAAGCTGGTGTCAGCTTCGTCATGTATGTCTGTCTGTCTGTCCATCCGTCCCCATGGAACATCTCGGCTCCCATTAAACGGATTTTCATGAAATCTTATATTTGAGTATTTTTCGAAAATCTGTCAAGAAAATTCAATTTCATTAAAACGTGAGACGAATAACGAGTATTTAACATACTTTACCAATATACATTTCTGATCATAGCTCGCTTAATTCTTCTTGGAATGAGAAATGTTTCAAAGTTGCAGAGAAAATCAAAACACTCATTTTACGTTCAATAACATTTTTATTAGAAAATCATACCGTTTGAGATAATTTGGAAAAATATTGTACAGCCGGACAGGTCCCAAATGACAATATGGCGCATGCGCAAAACATGCTGGATAACTAAGGCTACAAACACACATTCAGAATATGTAATGCTTATTGCTTGTCCACTGTCACAATGGCTGCAATAACGCATCTCAATGTTACATCATACGCATAATGAATGTCTTGTTTACCACATACCTGCCACAGTACACTAACATAACCCTCATTTTTCCGTGCCATACTGTGAACTTAAAGCTTTTAGAAATTTGTCGACTGGATTACACAGACAGAATGCAAGTAATAGATATGGATTTAAACTCGGGCCTCGGAACGAGTTTTGTCACAGAAGATGAAGATAACGGAGCTTGACAGCACAGTCGTCGGGTTCTCTGTGCCATACTGAACTGACGGTCAGAGTCAAAATCTCTGCGGTTACCCACTTGTAATTGACTTCACCTGCTACAATCCAATTTCACGCGATCCATCTTCTTTATAACAAATTTTAAACAGAATCCGTTCCATCGTCTGTAGAGTGTTTCGTACCCAGAATATTGCAAAGTTCATGTGCAAGAGAGGCTTACAGGCTGGCATAGGAAGCACGACCGTTCTTATGATATAGGGCCCGTTTGAGACGATAAAGAAATAGTATATATGCAAAATGACGCAATACGGCAGTAATGTCACGTCTGACTCGTATTCGTACAAGATATGCTATCATGGAAGTTAGGGTTGTCCAAAGCAGTCTATACAACTTCTTTGTAAATCGTACAGTATACATCATGTTTTATTTTAAAATTAAGAGAAAGCTTGGTAAGGAAAATAATTATGGGTTTTATAGATGTAGTCCTCGTGCGGGAAGATATTAGTTTTTTTTTTAATTTTAACGTTATGTTATCAAATATATGGAAATTAGTTTAGAATTTATAATTTGATATGCAAAAATAGACTTAAATGTAAAATATGTACAATTCTAAGAACAGTTCACCGCATACCGTATTGGACAGCACGAAAATTGGTTTATTGTGCTGTGCTTATTAGAAGAAGCTGTATCAAACGAAGAGAGTCAAAACGTTCAATGACTTCGGAAGGGGATCGCGAGATAAGAAACCTTGAATAAATTACGCGTTTGAAAAGCATGGTAATGGTTTGTTCATACTAAGAGCATTTAACTATTCTCGTTCAACTGAAGAGCCTTGTAGCGTCGGAAGATAATCGTGGGTGGGCTTAGAAAAGGATTTTACGGAATATGTTATGACCTAGCCATTACAGCGGTATTGTCTATATACATTGAAGAAAGTGATAAAATTCTCTGTATTAAGAACAGCCAGATTCACATCGGGTACCTTACTAAAAAAAAAAATAAAACAAGAGGGGCCACTGCCTCGCCAAAACGATTTGTGGGCTTAAGAGTGGAAATGCTGAATGTTTTACAGATATTATATCAGGAAAGAAAATTAATTTATACGGAGACAATCGTACAGGACGTTATAGCAAAATATTTTGCAACGTGTTGCGGAAAATATAAACAATTTGAAGGAAAGTCGGATTTTATCAGTGCAACGCCTTTCCAATACTTGGAAAAGCTTTGTCGATAGGCGGCATTACACCTCCTGCCTCCTGCTTAAATCTGTAGCAGGATAAACTTAGCTTGAGAGAATTTGCTAAGTCCCACAGAAATCTTACAAAAGTTTACCCTACTTCGTCTCTACTTCCGTGAAATCCAGATTATCCCGGACACAGTCTAGGACCTTAGAAACAGAAGAAACTACAAATATCGCAATCTAGTGGACTGATTAAACTGGTTAACGTATCCTCACATAATACCAATTTTATCACAGATATTTCAAGGTACTTCTGAACAATGGGGTAGCGCATTTGGTTGAGGCATTATGCTACAAGCCGGAAGGTCGGAGGTTCAATTCCCGATGGATTCACTAGGATTATTTAATGACTTAATCTTTCCGACCGCACTATGGCACTGGGGTCGACACAGCCTCTAACAAAAATGAGTACCAGGAGTGCCTACTGGGGGAAAAACGCGGCCAGTGCGCAGAGTTGACAACCTTGCCACATACACGTGCGATTTTCTAGAAATTCTGACAGTCTCAAACTTCTGGAGGCGTAAAGACCTCGCACAGGGATAGCTTTAAGTTATTTTATTCTGAAAATTACCTTCATATTTTGGACTAAATGAATTTAAAACTAGGATTATATTCTCTACCAAATTTACGTATCCTTATTACAATTTACATAAATCATATCTCAAATATTAGAGTTTAGGATGAAACTTTCTTTACAGAGGCGACTCATTCTATACTCTATGGTGGGTATTTGTATTATAATCCATTGTTTATTTTTCATTACTGGAATATGAGCAAGACGAGAAGTGCGTAATGTCAGTAACCGAGAAATTTTGTCCAAGTGGTAATTTTTCTGATTTGTCTCAGGAAGGTGTCCGGTTCGTATCCTATCCGACCACCCTGATTGTTAATTCTCGTAATTTTTCTGTTTCTCCTTGTGAATTACAGAACGGAATATTACATTCAAGTACGATCACTTCATTCTACGTTCTTTGACTCAGTATTCATTACCTTCCTACCAACAGCATTGCTCAACGAACCATAGTGTGTTCGAAAATTTAACTATCAGGAATTATACGCGTAGTGTTAGGCGTATGTGTTTGCTATGTAATGTCACTTCCGAATTTCATATTGATGTACCCTTTTTGAAAATTTCCCATTAATGTACAAACCCTGTGAGAATTTTGGTAACCCATTTCCTTCCAAAGTATGTGTTGGAATGACACATTGTAATACAGCTGAAATACATGGTAAAAAATATATAATTACCAGTGTTTAAACGGCATGTCTTACGCAAGGCTGAGTACAATACGAATAAATGTACTTGCAGTTAGCAGGTTGCAATTTCAAGGGACAAAGTAGCTGCTCACATAAGGTGAAATTCCTACATCCTTTTGCAGATACATAGAGAAGTCGACGAAGCAGCTTGCTCGGTATTACTTGCTTGCCCCGCGGAGATCCTTCTCAAAGTAACTCTTGGAGACATACAGCTACAAAAATTTTCTGGGTTAGGACAGCTCGACTGCTTTGTATCTAGGACTAGAAATCACAACGATTCTCAAGCTCGTGATTTTTAAGGGGCCGTCTAACAGTACGACGCAAAACAGAACGTCTCTTTGTTTTAGAGTTAGATAACTCAACGCTTTGAAACATAACATGAATCTAATATGCACATAAAACTTCATTTTCAAGCCCACAGAGGGCACAGTCCGTCGCCGTAAAAAATGCTAATTTGTTTATACTGTTAATGCTAATAACTGGACCCTACTGTGAGGATCATAAGGAAAACATAAATTCAACATGTCACAAAAATACGTTTTTAATACTAACGCAAGCATTACGGATAGCAGCCACTGAGCGCAGCGGGTTATTATGTCGTCATAACATTCTGAAAAAAAAAAATTAGCATCGAATATTGAACAGTGGCACATCGGAGGGAGTGGGCATATTCCAGATCGGGGCGCTTTTTAAATCGACATCCCCATAAAATATGTGAACTTCGGGTGCTTTAAACGTGAAAAAGCTGTCACAAATTTATAGCTGTTATTGCACACTGCATATTTGTGGCGTCAAACTTCAAAATTTTTAATTAGTAATCACTTTTGAACTGATCTGTTTTTCTTTCTGGTCAATTGCAACTGAACCGCATGTGGACGCTAGAATACAAGCAAAACATTCAATCACCCAACGAACACAAAACGATTTCAGTACTATACTAACAGCATGACACAAAGCTTTTGTGTGCGATCCACAGAAGAGCATGGTACCATGAAAACCACATTAGAACTTAGAATATATAAAATAAGGGATTTATTGTTTTGACAAGCTTAAATAATATATACAGAACTATAATATTGTCGGTTGTTTCATATGGGTGTGAAACTTGGTCGCTCACATTGAGGGAGGAACCTAGTCTGAGGGTGTTCGAGAATATGGTGTTGAGGAGAACATTTGGATCTAAGAGGGACGAGGTAACAAGGGAGTGGAAAAAACTACAAAATGAGAAGCTTAATCATCTGTACTCCTCATCCAATATTGTTCGGGTGATAAAATCGAGAAGAATGAGATAGGTGGGACATGTAGCGCGTATGGGGAGAGGGGAGGGGTATACAGGGTTTTGGTGGGGAAACTCGAGGAAAAGAGACCACTTGGAATACCCAGGCGTAGATGGGAAGATAATATTAAGATGGTTCTTCAGGAAGTGTGATGTGGGGGTACGGACTGGATCGAACTGGCCAAGGATAGGGACATGTGGCGAGAACTTGTGAATGAGGTAATGAACTTTCGGGTTCCATATAATGCGGGGAATTTCTTGACTAGCTGCAAACCAGTTAGCTTCTCAAGAAGGACTCTGCCCCATGGAGTATGTAAGTAAGTAAGATGCAATAATTTGCTGACATGAACAAAGCTTACAAAATTAGTATAAAGAATATCTATTTACTTGAATCTCATCTGCAACCACTAACTTCATCTTCCTAAAGGTAGTTGTAATATTATCGTGCAAATTTTCCTTGCATCTTCGTTTTAGGCTTCTCGGCTAAAGTGAATGTGCCGAGAAAAAAGTTTATCTATAGGCTTATGTGTGTTGGGGGCGGGTACGGGGCTGTATAAACAGAGCAATATGAAATAGTCTACACCCCTAATTTTAGATCTTAGTTCTAGTGATTGTTTATGATTTATTTTCCACGACATCCGTCGCTATACGCACTACGCATCTAAAAAGAGTTCGTCAAGTAACCTAAGAATCACAGAGATAGTGACTATGGCGACTCATAAATTCTAATGGTTTTTATTTCCGGGGGTTCTTATGAAACTTCACAGAAAATTCCTGCTGTCCTCGATCTGTAGAAACTCTCTGCAGCACAGATGCATCTGCAACGGCTTGTGTGCTGTGTTTAGACGGTGGTTACAAGCAAACAGGAGAGACAGAAAGACAGACAGACAGAGGAAGCCGGGCAGAGACAGGAACATCCCACAGCACGCTACGAACAGGAAGTTGTGGTTGGGAACAGTCCTTTCATGTCTTCATTGTATCGTACCGCTCATTTTGATCAGACGACTTCAGTGAAGGCACCTTCCAGCCTGCTATCAGGATAAACAGTGGCGCCAGACGTGACGTTACTGCAAGCACAGTCTGTTAAAAGTCACAGTTCCTTCACACATTACTGGTGGAAATGGACAATTGAAAATTCAAGGAAAAGTCTATTGTATGTTCTATGATTTGCTGCTGGACCATAGAAACAAAAATCATACATGAAAAGACAGTTAATATTTGCAAACTTCCGGCCTCTACTTTAAAATTCCCACATCCTTCTGACTCTCCAGTTTGACAGGTACTCGTGATTTTGCTACAATTTATACACATTTTTATTTTACTTCTCCAACAATTCTACAATCATCGTTGGTCCAATATTCATTAAATAATCTCAGTAGTCCAAATAACTCGTAATTAAAACAGTAAAGGGTGCTAAAGAATTAATTTGTCTTTTTATTCGAAATTTTATCCCAACCAGTTTTCTCGGAGTCATGGTGAACACCCTGTCCGTTTGTATATCTGTGACAAACTGTGTATCTAAATGGGGGCTAGTCCTTCGGGGTTAACAGTTCGATTTTTAGTTTTGGAATGTATGTGCGCGTGAAGTACAAGACACTCTACCTAAAGAGGACAAAATCTCCCCTTTCAAATTAATAAAGTGCTCATTATAACTCATTATCTATCCAAATTCGAAGCTGTACATCTTTTGCAATGAAAACGGTATCTTTGTGTAACCAAGTAATTGTCGTGTTAACCTAATAGAAATAATCCTAGATATAACGATTCTGAATCATGAAAAATAAACAGAAAATTGCTAGTTTTATATTTTTAAGCACGGTAGAATAGCCCAAACTTTGCGTGCTCATGCGTAGGAAAGTCAGCTAGAAATATGTCCGTGAAGTGGATGGATACAGAACTAAGCCATCCACTGCAGTACTATTTCAGAATAACTGCCATGGTGCCTATATTTGAGTAAGGCGTTACACAACATTGTCACTTTCGACTGCATGAAATTTCCAGTTAACAGGTGCGAGTATTACTTCGTTGTAAATGTACACATCTTGCCAATTAATAATTGTGGCACTAGGCCATTACAGACCGGTGTTAATTTCGTTACGAGCTTCAGCTGACCGCTGGTCCGTGTCTGACAGCTACTATATGCTTGATTAAATGAAGAGAGTTTTATTGTTCCTTTGGCAGCATTGTGACATGCAGTACCTCATTCCGAACACAAAGAAAAGCCACTCTTCCGATTAGTCTAGAAAATGAAACTTTTGAAATCCAACCAAGCGGGAAAATGGAATGCTTCTTTGCCACATAAAGTTACCTGCCTTGTACAAGAATACAGAACCTGGCCGACAGTTTGCTGATGTAAATTCCACAACGACACTGAAGCCTAAAGCTAATCAATTGTGTGAGAAGTTCACTACTTACACTGCAGTCGGGACTCATTCGGCTGGAGCGCAAGGCGATATTTCTGCAATGACCACATAGTTATTATTTTGCCCGCTGTAAATTCAAAGGTAATACTTATTTAACAAACCCATTATTTCGGATGTGACAGTTAGCTATTACTATTTTTCTGAAATATTTTGTATTTAATACAAACGATGATTCAGGTTTTTGGTACCAATTACACGTGCACATTTAACTTTGTTAGTAAGTTCGCTTGCAAGTACCTTAGACATAATTTGATGCCGAAGTACAAATATAAACAGTATTTAAAAATATAAAAGTAGGTCAGATATTTTGTCCAGCATTTCCCTGTGTCTGAAGTCGGTTAGAAGTTTATTGAACACGATTTATTATCTGAGGTATATTTTATTTAAACAACACAACGCAAAATTCATTAAACTAGGTTGGGTACTGTAAAATAACCTAATTGGCTTACGTTTCACAGAATCCAACTGATGTTACCGGTAATGTTTCTATTCCCGTCTTAAAGTTATTCACGATGCGGTCTTCTGTCTCATTATTCAGTGCTAAATGCCAACTGTTTACCATTATTTCGAATGAACGTCATAGAAGAGAAGTTACCGCTACAGTTGATAAGCAACCACCAGTTTTCACGCTGCTGTAACTCCGAAACTACGGTCTGATACACAACCGTCGTGCAAACCCCAAGACATATTCAGTTCAATTGTTGTAAAATTCTGTGAAGGGTATGGAAGAACGCGGAACTAAGCACAGCGTTCTGACTGACACGTGTGTTTAAGGTACATCGGATACAGGTCCATGTCCGAAACCGTTACCTTGTGACCATCTATGTAATGGACCTTTCTCTTAGGAAAATGTGAAACTAATAATCAGAGGTTGGAAGTAAAACACACATTCTTTTTACCGAAATATAACATTTATTAATTGAAGAAAAACGTACCTAATAAATGAACAATATTAATTCCTACATTGGAAAATTTAGTTAAAACGCCAACAAATTTATAAATATATATAAATAAAACATTTATAAATTTCTCTTAACTTAAGAAACATATTAATTTACATTGCTTATACAGGGTGTACCAGGAGGAATGTGCCAGAATTCGGAAGGGTGTTCCTTATGTTAAAGTATACCGATATAACCCAAAACACCTATATCCAAAGTTGAACGGTTACGGAGATAATAGCCAGAGAAAAGTGGGGGCTTCTTG
>Ga0136643_10017454_pt1 | contig 10799 bp, 5 predicted proteins | sample TergutLab28metaG_FD_96883 | JGI IMG/M metagenome (GOLD analysis project Ga0136643, IMG submission 96883) | Labiotermes labralis P1 segment gut microbial communities from Petit-Saut dam, French Guiana - Lab288 P1 (version 3) (version 3) | ecosystem: Host-associated > Arthropoda: Insects >... | reverse complement strand
AGGCTGACTTGAGGCGTGCTGGTGTTATGTGGCGGGATTGGCTGTTGGTGATGTGGTATCCGAGTGTAGCCTACACTTGGATACCACATCACCAACAGCCAATCCCGCCACATAACACCAGCATGCCTCAAGTCAGCCTACACAACACAACAAGTACTCGCTAGCTCCTGAAGATGGACGTATTAAGGTCTGAAACATGTTGAGCAATATATAGTAAAGCAAGTGTCATCTAGTTGGTCAACCTTTATTCAAATGTTCTTCACAATATAAAAACAGTGGTTTGATGTTTCCATTGCATGACAAAAGGAACCAGGCCTTATGGGTTGTTATGCAGTGTGGTTGGGTAATTTCCTCCTGATGATTTGACAAAACACAGGCATTGATCTCAGGGTCTTGAGCCACTCATGATGCTGGGGAATACGATGTGCACTCCTTCAAAACGTCGAGAAGCCAACACCCTAACACATGGTGCAGCAACCAAGAAAATGAGCTGCCTCAACATGAAGACAAGTTTGCTTGAGGTAAAATCTTCCAGCACTGAGGAACTGCAGTGGGTAGTGTGGCAACAGTTCAGCCGTACTAAACATGTTGAACATTGGTATTTTACCTACTTCACTTGTTGCAGAAGCAGAGATGTATGGATGTCTTATTGCAGCATTACTTAATTAGGAGAGGGAGGGAGCTTAGTTAAGTGGACATGTTGAGAAGGAACACTGCCTTCTCTTTCTCTCTCTCTCTCTCTCTCACACACACACATGTACGCATGCTTCAAGCAATAAGTATTGTCAGGGAATTATCTGCACCCTGAGACAGCAAAATGTACTACACAAGTTGTGCATAACACAAAGTAATGAACTGGGGGTACTGGCAGGGTGAGATGTTTACCCTCTTTTCTTCAGTACAAAACAGAATTCATCCCTTCCATTTCAGTGGTATGGAGTTGCAACACTAACCATATGGGAGAAATTGCTACAGATTAGCCTGTGTCTGACTAGACTATGCCTACTACTTCTACAACAGCAGATGTTCTATCAACACAGTTACAGGGATTTCACATGCCAGGCTTTAAGGGTTAATTTCGAACTACAAACATGTCCTTGACGCACTGCACAAACTGAGAACTTTAAATTAACAAACCACATAAAGTCAAATCTGTGCAAATCAAAACCACGAAAACCACAAAAGAGGCTTCATTTAATTAAAACATATCTTAACATGCTGCTATCCTTGTTATTTCACCAAAATTTAAACTTTCTATCTTTTGCAACAATTAAACAAAAGGGAATGAGGAAGCCACAGCATTATTAATACTTTCCATAAAATGTGATAAGCATCATCAGTTTTCTAACTCAAAATTGAAGCAACTACCTGAGAAGATTTTCATGCAAGTTGCTTAACACTTACTACTTGAACCAATCTCCAGACAATAAACAATCAACTGGTCATGCCACAGACAAATTCAAAGAAATGTGTGCGTGTTGATTCTCAAGATGTTTAAAGCATTATAATATTTTGTTTGGAGAGAGTAAACACATAAATCATTATTAAATTAGTGTATTACTGAGCATCAAATCTTTCTTTTTTTATTTCCTTGTGTCAACAATCTCAATTCTTCTTCTTATCTGTTTGTAACATAGAACAATATGTTTTCAAGACCTAACTCATTCAAACAGTTCATAATATTAATTTCATAACAACATCAATCAGAATCATCAGGTACATTTCATTGCACTTCATCATCATATCTTGCAACATCACTGATAAAAAAAAAATTGTAAATGGCATAATATTACAAACATTTACTCACAAGGAAAGTATATAAAGATAGTGCTGTTCCCCTTTCATTTATCAAAGGTAGTAATGATTGATCAACAACTCCATATTTTTTTACAAAAAAGTTTGCACGTGTGTCTAAGTGTAAACAAATAAGCAAGTTAAAAATTGCACTACAAGACCAATGCATGTCAAACACAACTATGTACTATACAAATAATCAGCTGCACATTTCAGCTTGTAACAGATCCATCAGCACATGAGAATCAAAATGATAACATTAAGAACTGCAGTACATGCAGAGCAAGGTCTCAAATTGTTACATCAATCAGAACTGTAATATGAAGTTCAATTCCTTCGTGATATGAAGGCTGATATAGCTGCTTGTGTAAAATAAAATATCTTAAAATATTTGCAGCTGTGAGATGATGTGAGAAAGCTATTTGGGTCAAGACAAAATAAATTGTGTTATTGTATTAAAGTGGCTGATTAGGCAGAGATAAAAAAATTTATGACTAGGACTTTCAAACCTTACAGCTATATTAGCTTAACTGGCTACATTCCTAACAACTTATCTGTGTCTTGACCCAACTAAGCTTTCTTACATCATCCCATGTCTACAATCATCTTAAGATATTTTATCTTACAAAGGCAGCTACATCAGCCATCAACTTAACAAAAGAATTAAAATTAATACAAGATAACCTTAATTTATGTAACAAGTTTAAATCTTAAATTGTATATATTAGAGTTGTTAATTTTAACTTTTTGACACACACAAGCAGCCTGATGATGGTTTTGTTACTATAGCTGATTATTTGAATATTGTACAGTTATGTTTGACAAAAGTATATTTGTTTGTTATTGTCATTACATACAAAAGTTAAACCTTCCAATAATGCTACAATGCAGGACTCAGCCAACTTGAGGACTCTATAAGAAACTGATATATGATAGAATCTTGTCATATACAAATTATCTCCACTCTTTGTATTCCACATTGTTCTGAACTGACTCACTGTAAGTCCTCAGTGTTACAGTAACAGGGCACAATGAACTGTAACACCTGACTGAGAAACAGTAAAAGTTCCTGCTAACATATACAATTATGAGAAAGAGGCTGGGACCACATGCAATTGCAGTTTTCAGTTACCACTTTCTGTATGTTGTAATGATCCAGACGTGACGGTCTCGACATCCTGTCAGACCAAATGTGCATGCAAATTACACTTCGTCTATTAGTCTATCACGTGCAACAAGTAAAAACTCACACTACTGATACATCCATATCCACAAATATTTTTTTATGATGGCCTATGCCATTAACAGTTGTAACTACAATTCTCTTCTCTAGTACAGGTAAATTTGATGTGGAATACCATGTTGTAGTACCGTTTCCCACTTTAACAAAATGTATATTGCTGGCACCATGGAAAAAGCCAGTAACTGATAATTTATAAAAACTATACTCAGTACCTCACTGAACTCTTATTTTTAATAATATCATGAATTTTTAATTACTAAAATGTATAAGTTTCTGTACCACACAGCCATGTTTGGGCTTATACATCCACAGACACATTAAAAAAATATAAAATTCAGTGTCTCACAGCTTTCTTTCATGTGGTTAGTAACTTTTCTCCTTGAGCCCAATCATGTACTCTGTATTTTACAAAAATTAAGTCACATTAAATTACACAGTATCTGTTAACACTGACAAACAATTACAAAGTAAATTCTAGTGTCTGAGGGTACTGTGAAAGAAAACTGCTTATCACAAATAACACATTTTGTGTGTATTACCTGAGCACAACTCTCTAATCTGTGCGAAACAGAATACAGTAGACTCTAAAATGTTCATGACATTGGTGGGCAAAACAGGCCCAGATAACTTAGAACAGTGGACAATCAAAAATACGTAGCAATCCCTTGGGGTTGGGGCAGTGATCAGAGCATAATGGGAAAAACCATATCGCATGAAGTTCTTATGGGAAAAAAGGGAGAATTTGAATCTGGGTGCTTATGGAATTTCCCATCCCATAAGCTCAAAATTAGATTTCTGAACGTTCAAAATTCACACAGTGCTTGGGCAATTGATGCTCCCAATTTTCACAGCATCTGAGTTAACAGACCGCATTAATCTGTATTTAAATTTTTGAGCATTCTGGATTTTTTAAATATATTTCATCATGTTCAACCTCATATAATCAAAACCAACCTAGGCAAAACTGTGTTAACCATAGGCTTCCTGTATATAATTTTCTTCAGAGTTGAACCATCCTATCTTTATGGTTCATCCAGTCTTTTCTTCACCAAGTACTTGGGGCCATTTATCCAGGAATAAAGTTGCCAGGGCATGAAGCTGACCACTCATCCTCCATCTAGTGCTAAGGTTATGAATGAGTGCAGCTACTCTTCTGACCACTATCTGCCTTCATGGTGTACACAGGGACAACTTGCCCTTAACTGGATACCTAACAGTGTAAGCACTTTCCAGGGTTTAAAGGTCACTACTCTCATTCACCTTATTCTGGACAAAATCCTAGAGAGAACCTCTGAAGTACAGTAAAATATCAGATGTTTCAATGAATTACTGGTTATGTATAACACTGTAAGCAGAAAGTAGTAAGTATGAACTGGTTTAAAAAAAAATCGAGAGGCTCTATTCATAATCAATGAGATCAGGTTATTCACATGCTATAACAGAGCCTAGCGTACTATATCAGGAATGATTCATAGCAGCTGTAATTCAGTCACAACAACAAAAGTTGCAAAATATAAATTATACCATAGGCTCAGTGTATAATAAAAATTCCACACTTATTCAACAAAATGCTACAACCTACAGACTGAAAAATGGGTTCATCATAATATTAGCTATTACTCTGACAGACCTCCTGAGGTAATCTGTAAAGCAGTTGCTTCACAGGTCACCGGATGATGTAAAACATTGCATTTAGAATTCATTAGGATGATCAAATACATGATAACAAGATGGATTGTTCACATGTCATGCAATGTAATGAGAAACACATACAACGTTTCAGTCAGAAACCTAAACAGAAGACACCCTTGGGAGCCAAAAAAACAGGTGGAAGAGATATATTAAAATGTATGTTAAAAAATAAGTATAATGTTTGGCCTGGATTTAACTAAATCAAGATAAAGTTCAGTGGCAGGTTCTTGTGAACAAAACAATAAACCTTAGGGTTATGTAAAAGACAGGGAATTTGACTAGTTGAAAAACTCTCAGGTTCTCATGAACAGTCCATGTATCAGGTTAGTCAGGTACACACACACACACACACACACACACATGCACGTGTGCACATGCACATGCGCACACGCACTTCTGTACATAAATGGAACTGAAATACATATTGTTACCAACAGAAACAATGCAAATATCTTGAACAACCCTCTGAAAGTGATTAACTACTAAAAATTGACATAAACTGACTCAATACAGCACACTTAACAGTTCTTCAACTTTAGGAAACTCCAACATATAAAAGCCCATTTAACAATAATTCAGTTCAATTCAGTTCAGTTTCAGTTGATTATTAACATGCTGGCTCCAGAGCACAGGTGGGAATTATAAAGCCAGCACAACGACGATGATGATGATGATGATGATGTGATTGTGGTAATGACAATGATGATTAGAAATCTTGCTCAAACTGTAAAGGTACTCTTTCACAGTTAACAGCCCTATCTTTCCTTGTCTTTCTTCACTTTATTTGGGCACTCATACTTGCATAGAACTGAGAACATATCTCCTCCAAGCCTTGTAGCTAGCCACCGATTTTTGATCACAGCTACTTTTAGACATTCACATGTGAATTCAGCTTTGAGATTTGTATGAAGAGCACGGCCCATTCCTTCCAGAACAACCAGATCCACACCCTGAGATGACATCGCATTTGCCAGATCCAGATTCAACCGACTGAAATTAAAAAAGTTTATTTAGCAAATATAATCAATTTGCCAGCTTATTGGTGATTCAAGTAATTCAATGTAAGGATAAATAACTAAAATGCATAAAAACGTGTTACATAAAAATACAACATGAAACAAAATTTCACCTTTGACTCACCGTTTTTTAATTCTTTCCAGTCACATTTTCAAAAATTTGGGCAGACAAAAAAATTGCTGTATAAATAAAGACTTATGTTCTTTATTAATTCATTAAAAACTAATAAGAAAGTTACAGTGCATTCTTTTATTGCTGTCCTGAGCACCACTGCTGCGAAACGATGTCCTGGCAGGTGCAAGTTTTCTAAGAAATAAAGCTGCCATTCTCAAAGTCATAACAATGAGAAGACTACACTCTTATGTAATTCAGGAGACAAGAAGGTCTTGAAATTACAAGCAAATATTATGATCCAAAACATCTGGTTCAGCAGAAAGTGGAGGATAGGTCAATGACTTCTTATAACAATGTTTCTTTACTCCAGTTCCTACTAAGATATTCATAAATGAACTCACAACTTCTGAAAAATCTTCATCTAAAACATATTACTGTTTTCTAATCAACATTATGCTCTGAAGCAATAAATGCAGGCTGCAAATACAAATTTCCAACACACATCAATATCTTGTAATATTGTCAGTTACACACATTACAGTGCAGCAAATGCATATCAGAGGATCTTCACATACTTTACACATTACACAGTAGTAACCATTGACATCCACAAAACAGACAGTAAAGTGTAACAGTGTCAACATCTAACCACATGAATATATTTCACATATCAATCTGGCACAACATGTGATTGAAAAGGATTACATAATGGTTTTGATGTCAGGCATCCTGATGTGCTGCTTATAATAATAAATGGTACTTTACACTATTAACACAGCCTTATTAATATCTATATTAAATTGTCACATTATTCTATGGCAATATGTATTGACCGTATTACTGTCATCCTCAGGGCAACCATTTTTATACTAACTGTCATCTTAAGGATGACCATAATGCGGTTCACAACATGTTGCTATAGAATAACATGAAGAATTAATATCAACACTCATGAAGTTGTGCAAACAGATTAAATAAACTTGCACAAAATTGACCTAGTACCATCAATATTTGCTACGCAGTACATCAGTACACAATTTATATGCTGCTTGTGTGACATATTTTGCATGATAAGATTTCTATAAACTACTGTACATTTGCTCTTGTGAGCACCTGTCATGTTTCTGTCCAACTACATTAACAAACAACACTGAGCAACATGTGTTCTTTGTGGGAAATTAAAAATTTTCAGCAAGACAGTGCACAAAAACACACTATAAAAAAATTCAATGTGGAATTAAGAGATGCTTTTAATAACCAAATTTTCACAAAAAACATAAAATATCATATACATTACATATCAAATTTAAGAAATGTTCTACAACATATGTTCCATAAGAGACATCAGACAGCATGTTACACTCACATTACTTCAACATATGATGTCAAACAGAGCAAAGAATTATAGATGAACTCCCTAATTCTACTAATCACAAGAGTGATGCAATATCTGTCCCATTAACATATTATCAGTTTCATTCCTGCAGTAAAGAAACCAAAGTTTTATGCCTGCACCCATTGGCACAACTTGGCTTCCTTCACCAGCCAATGTGTTCTGCGATAGCGATATATATTCATGGTTGTCAGAGTCCAGGAAAGAAAGGACAATGCCCCATCCATACAAAAACATCAATATCGCCAGACTGATTGAAATGTCTTATCCATCCACCATTCAGACTGAAACAAGTGCCTAACACTTTCGACTTACATGAATCACTGAATAAGTGCTCCTGACATAGTGACTAAGTAAAAGCAATATGTGTGCTCTGGGCACACACACTGAGCCCTTACGTCTGCTCTGTGAGAATCCAACACATAGTGTACCACAGGATCAAATGTTTCCAATGGTCTTCCAGTTACAAAGAGATTAGGAGGGTCTGTCCTTTATTCAATGTTGTTTTGAATGTCTATGTAAAAGTACACAATAAGGGTCCTTGGACAGAACCTATTTAAAGGCAACCATTCATTCACTTAAGCTTTATCCTACTGGGGTGGGGTATTTAAAAATTTAAAATGAAAAATATATTACTTGAACCGAAGAAGATTGAATTATAAAATAAATGATATTTTGTGGAAACTAAAACACAGACTATGCAACATATCTTAAAAATGCAGTAAATTTCCCTGCTGCCTATATATATATATATATATATATATATATATGAATTCTAGGGTCGTTTTCTTAACTGCGGTCAACTAAACTCAGATTTTTAAAATGTTAAAACAACTATAATTTTTCTAGCATACCTGAGATCAAGACAAGGTCCTGCTTGCGCTGTTTCCATCGGAATCAACCTTCTTGTACTCAAAGCATCATGTATCACCTGACAAACTGCAGCAGCTTGCTTTAGTATCATTACCAGTTCAGGATGGGTCACATCATTCAAAGCAGGTGCTGAGTTTGCACAAAGAATCACCTACAAAGCAGTATACTGTCAAGTTTTTCAGCACTAAGTTAATCTAATGGTATAACTATTACAATTACTATGTTGTGGGCGACAATTTGCAACAGAATTCAAAGAAGAAAACTTATAAAGAACGCCATGCTGCACCAAGTATAATACCCAAATCATAGGTAACTATTGTATGAACTCTCATAACAACACATGAGGACCTAAATTTAATAAAAGTCTTTATATATACACATTGTAAAAATTATTTAGGTCCTATACTTTTATATTCTATTTTCTGCTGTAACATTATAAAAATACTAGTGACTGTAAACAGGGGGCCCCTTAGATTTTAATATATCTTCCTTTATAATATTACTGTATTGATGTGCCTGATGATAACATAAGTACATGTTGAAACATACAGCACACATGTAAAGGCACAATTTGAATGAAAGTAAACCTGTGATGTGTTCTATTAAATTAGTGTAGTTTAGTTAGAAGATTATTTGAAACTGTATAAAATTAAAGTTCTGCACTACTGCCTCAAAAAAGTGTAAAACTCGTGTGTATGGGTCTGTCTCCTCACAAACACACACACACAAACACAGCACCCTGCAAAGGAGACTTGCAGCTTGACTGGGGTACAACTGTACAATAATGTACATCAGGGTGGCATAATGAAAAGGTATAACCACATGACAGGCTCTACAGAAGCCTGTCAATTGCAGCCTGCAAACAAAACAAAGAATTTTTATGAACACAACCAGCACCCAAAAATTATATTTTGGAAACACACCTCAGTTTTCTTGCAGCTTTCTTCTCTGAATAATACACTGCAACAATGCATATTCTAAAAGAAAACACTAATTTATCACCATCTTACAGACAGCTTGCATGAATGAAACAAAACACAAATATCTATCAGCCTATATAGAAGACAAGTTATTTTCCCAACTTCTTCAATGACAAATTCTCATAAAACAGTGAACTCTCAATTATGCACAGTTACAGGGAAAAAGCCAGACAAAGGTAGAACAAAACAACATTTTATAAAAAATCTGAATATATCCATTAGAGAATTAACCCAAATATAGTGAAAGCAACAGATAATTCAACAATCTGGAAATATCCACTAGCAAAGTAGATTCTGGTAATAGAAAATAACATATAACCCAAAAATCTTAAAGTATATACTATCTGTGCCACCAAAATTTAAATCAAATACTGTGTTTCTGACAACAATGTTTGACTAATCTTGTTGGGACTTGAAAATAATCTGTTTCATTAAGCACAGTATGACAACCATACATGAAGCTGAAACTTGTAAAGAACTGCTGAATGCAGAGTCTAGTGGTGCAAAAATAGAGAGAAATTTTATATGACCAAAGATAAAGCTAAAACGAGGTAAGAAGCTGCACAATCTGCCATAAATCATTGTAAATTATCACTGATACATACAGAATTTATGCTGTTAACAACATACTCCAAATATTCACATTTTGTGAGACAATGCATATCCTGCTACATGTATCATGAAAACGATGTATTATGTAGGATGACATCTAACACACAATTATTAGCGTTTCTTTTTTTAAATACAAAGACATAAAGGTCATACAATGGGCTTAAATATTTTCCTGTGAAAATGAGTCATATTACAATCCTCATGATTTCCCCCGCCCCATGCTGTTTGCCAGAATATTTCACCAGAAATAAGTGCAACACAGCTATATGTAACTGTACATCAATACAATTCACTGGTCCAAAGGAAAGCACATCATTGCACACAATTGCCTTTCAAATCTTCATGAGACCAACAACCGCACATTCTGGCAACAGATCAGAATATCTCAGAAGGAAGTGGCCATATGAAATCTAAATAATGCACATTTGAAGTACAAAAACACACACAAGCACACTCGACAGTGCTTGAAATATATTAAACAAAAATAATGACCGATTCTGGAATATGCAGAACAGACTTTTACATTCTTGAAACAATATTTACAAATTATGTTCCTCACAATGCAAACTGTTTTGTCATAGTTTTATAAGAACAATTTTCACTCAGAATCAGAGCATTTCTAAACACAAAATTCTGAGAAAGAAAGTAAAAATTATATGAGTAGATGTAACAATTACCTTTGTTCCCCTCTGCAGCAGTTCCCTGGCAAAAGGAAGAACTCCAAGAACAATATCAATTCCACTGTTGTCCACAAAGATGGCAGCACACTTGTGGGGTGGACCCTTGAGACGATCCAGCCACTCATCTAAACCATCTACCAACCATGGTCGAGCTGTGGGTAAAATGTATTATTTCTACGTAAATTTTAAACAAAATATTTTGGCTGAACATTTTTCACACAAAAGAAATAAATACCTTGCATCTTTGATATGTGATATCCGAGTGTAGGCTAAACCACTAGTGGTTCAGCCTACACTCGGATATCACATCGCCAACAGACAATCCCGGTACATAACATCAGCACGCCTCAAGTCGGCCTACACAACACAACAAGTACTCGCTAGCTCCTGAAGATGGACGT
>Ga0136643_10017451_pt1 | contig 10802 bp, 6 predicted proteins | sample TergutLab28metaG_FD_96883 | JGI IMG/M metagenome (GOLD analysis project Ga0136643, IMG submission 96883) | Labiotermes labralis P1 segment gut microbial communities from Petit-Saut dam, French Guiana - Lab288 P1 (version 3) (version 3) | ecosystem: Host-associated > Arthropoda: Insects >... | reverse complement strand
TTTTAAAATTTAAAGTTTGAATTTTTTTTGTTTTTTTTTATTTTTCCTACTATTAATGGGAAATTGGAGGCACGTAGTTTACGGGGGGGGGGGGCTGGTCGAGAAAGTAAGATGGTGCTTAATGAAATATTTGAAGTGTGCGGCAGAGAATATAAGGTTAACGGTTACCGTATTTCATATAAATTGTAATGATTTGCGTTTTGCTGGTTACACTGGGTAGAGATTTGACGTCAATATGAGGAGGAGTGCGTAATAAATATACAGTGAAATGTTGAAATTGATTACCGGCTTAATACCGGGGTGCTGATAAGTCCTTAGCCTGACCCAGGAAGGAAACAAGCTTGGAAGCATGCCAGGGACGTGCGCGATTGCAATTGGGTTGTCACCCAGTGGCAGTGGTTATTTTACATATATACAAAATATGAAATTGGTTAACAACATTGAGACGCGAGCTGTCATCAAGTTTTTTTCCCCGTGCAAGGCAAGGCGAAGAAGGAAATTCACGCCATCCTGACAGAAACATTAGCTTGTTTCCTTCCTGGTCGGACTAATGACTTAGCAGCACCCCTGTATTTGGTATGAGATTTAGGAAAAGTATTGATTAAATTGGATGGTCACAGAAACTTCCAGAAGCATACCGCTCCAGCAGTTTGGAATTGGCATTGAGAAGCTCAAAGATTGTCAAGCCTGTATTAAAAATTCACTACCTGCCTCAAGAAAGTATACTGCGTGCTCACCATAAAAAGTTAACTCTTAATGCTGTATAGAAAAATAATTTCTATTTATTTTATAAATATGCGAAAAAACAATAAATATGCTAATTGGAAGAAATTAACAATTTCTTTTTCAGCTGGTAGACAACACTGTGTCTTAGATCTGTGGAATAGAACGATTACGAGTGCAAAACAATAAAGACTGATACTTAAAAACGAGTCTTATCGAATTTGGAATATATGTTTTACCCTTTATAGCAACAGAATTGGTTAACTGGTTCTTTTTCTGCCGTGTTTTAAAGTACTTCACTGGCTTGGTGCCGTAAGAGCGAGGCTGACAGGAGGAGGACAGGCGATTGGATAATGGAGAGTTACGAAGTAACACTTCACCTGGCAGACAGGTGCTATATTACGTGCTGCTGACAAGACCGATAAATATTTTTACAATGTCAGTTTTCTGCTCCTCCGCGGACAAAGTGATTGATTGAATTTATGAAACGGCACATTATGCCTAATTCTTTCTTTACTTTCTTCCTCAGACGTTCCGAAAGGAAGATTTAAATTTTATGATTACTCAGGTCCACCGCTTTCCTTCCAAATTTTTTCCCCATTTCATGGACCAGAGGTTATACCGAACTTAATTACCACCCCGCATTTCAATCAAAGGCTAATTAACCAGAGACAATTACGAATTCTCACCAAAGTACGTCAAGTAACAGATTTCTATATAATTATGTGACATAAACACGAAGATTCAAGTCTTGTGGGATACTAGGCTGTGCCGACTGTGAAACACGTTTCGAAGGACTGTACTGCCGTTATTTTCAAGGTCAGTCTTTGGTGTTTGACTACGCTTCTCTGAAGCGTGGGTAGTTCTTTACCGGTAGACACGGTGTAATATTCCAAAAGACTTCAATTTTCAATAACACATAGTCAGAAAGATCAACAATAGGCACCTTTATCCCATTAATTTATTCCAGTTAAATTGTCATATACATGTTTCGAACAAACAGGTTCATTACAAGGAGGCTATTTCTTATGCATCTATGAGTGTCTAGCCGCTTACACAATACGATTGGAATCATATCGTGTAAGTTCCATTTTTTTGACATGACAGTTCGATATATTTATCTCAGTAATTAACCAACTTGATGCACCAAGTTTTTGTTTCACAATAAGTTTATTTCATGTCTCTACATGCTTCGAGCACATGTGCTCGAAGCATGTAGAGACATGAAATAAACTTATTGTAAAAAAAATTTGGTGCATCAAGTTGGTTAATTAATGAGATAAATATACCGAGATGCACGGTCAGCAAAACGTCAAAGTTCGATATATGTTTTGCTGTTTCTCTTTAGTGTGTTCTGAATAGACCACACTTATATTCTACCTTTTAAGTTTGTAATGAAGCCTATTAGCTCATATCAATATAATGAAATACGCGATAATTCTTATCTGGAATAAGTTTTTATAACTCTTTTAAACTTGAAAAGTTATTTCTCAAGCAAGTTTTACTTTTGCTGTGCGAATAAGATCAAGAGAACCGGCGCACTAAGCTAAGTATGGTACTGATGTGGTAGGAAGTGTGAAGGCGGAAGAAGGCAGAGGAATTGACTTTGGACGTGTCTCTACAACGCCATGAATATTTCAGTTGACAAGGAAAGTCAAAGACTGTTCTCACGGAGCACCATGTGTGTTCGGCAAAGAAAGACGTTAGATCCCTATGCTTTATCATTTGGATTCCCTTATTTCTTCATATTGTCACACTGTTCCTAATGAAAAATTCATTGTGAGCAGTCTAGAAAGAGGATCAATGAGCTCTTCTGGCCGGAACTGAAAATTTCGTTTTCGCCATTACCTTACTCACAACAATTGCTTCAATCAGTTCCCATTTTGTATCCATTTTACTTCGAACGACTATGGGGTGTTGAAGAAAATCTTAGGTATTTCATGATTTTTTGCTACGTGGTTTATATGGAGCACAACAGTTTGTTGTATAGATTGAACAACTATCGATAATCATGAACTCACATTTCGTTCCGTCATGACGCTTCAGAACCTGGTTCTGGCCTTCGCACGTCCACGTATACACAGGCCAGTGTGTATATTAATGCACTATGTAGGCACTATATGATGGGCTGATACTTTTGCTACGTAACTTTCGTCGAAAGCTGTTACATTATGTAGGATTCTTTGTACGGAGTGTGACATTTCGTATAAGGAAATGAATAAAAGTACATAACCAGGAGTTTCACGAAATGTTCTAATTCCTTACAGCCTTACGGCACTGGAATTGAATGTAGACTAATATTTTATGCTGATGATACGAAGCCTCTAATTTGATCATACTTTTTTTTTCGAATTAGGCCATGTGATTTTAAATAAACAGCTAAATCCATTTTCGTATTGAAACCTAAATTATTTTAAATGGATTTATATTGGTAATTGCCTTTTCATCTTCCCTTATATGATTCCTTTGCTGTCCAATTTGCACTACCTCAGTTCTTTCTGATGTGTTGCGTAATAGGGTCTTTAATATGGAGGGAATCAGTTTCTCTAATTTTATGATATTTCCTGAATGCTGCAATAATAATAATAATAATTTTCTTGTTTTGTTACTTTCTAATAACTCTACACGACATTGTGTACGTTATACGAAATTAGTTGGAAAAGTTATTATGTAGTGTAAAACTACATAATTAAAGAATCCGTCACTAATGATGCCCACGTGTAATTGTAATCTTTACGTTATTACATAATATATTATTTACTTTAATTCGAAAGAAGTTTTGTGCCTTAAAAAAAAGGTGTTTTAAAACTTTCGTTTCATATTTAATTTGTGCATTGCCAACATCTGTCAAGAATAATGGTATCGTGCATTTTTTATAATTGCACTCTGTTTTAAAATCTCCACGCGTAATCCTGTAACGAAGTAGCAGAACAAAATCAAAGTCATCTAGATGGTGTCGTATTGTGGTTTAGTATATGGGAAATAACTTTCTGAATGAAACTGTTGCCTTCGTCTTGAGGTTTCTGCTCCACAGCCAGGAAAGTCTCACACACTTACTTTAAGCAGATTGTTTTACTTTAAAAGGCGCTAAGTATATTGTATTCGATGCATACACAACAATACACACACAAAGAAAGCATTTACGGAAGAGGACCTCGCAGAATTCCGAGTTTAGCTTTTGCTCCGGATCTGCTATATGATATTATATATATAGCATTTAGAAATGTAGATTTATTCTGTTCCATATTTAACATCACTTCTCATGCAGAGCTGATGACAAAATGTAGGTGTTCTTATTTCCATCTTCTAAGTATTTACCCATGAATTTTTCATATAAGCCTACCAAACATTGAAGATATTCGCTTTCAGCTTCTGACGTAGGTAATAAATAATACACGGCGTCCTTTCCTGTGATTCTAGTCAGAAAAACTTGACGTTAATAAAGCCATAAACTTCAAAGCACGTGCCTTTATCAGGATCGAAAATGAAATGGATCTATCTTTAAGGTCATTTAAATACTTAAGCCGGTTGTTATCTTTACATTAGATCTATATAATTTCTCTCTTAAACTTCTGTATTTATAAATGTAAGATATTCATGTTTTAGGCTCTTGTGACCGTGTATCAAGGAACGTTGGGTGAAGAGAGATAAACCAACAAGATGCAACTAATCCGATATTTATTATCAAACTTATATCTCAACATGTTTCGGGCATGATTATGCCCATCATCAGGAGAACAAGACCGTGTATTACTGCATATGGTGTTCTGCACTGGTTGTGCTGGCTGTGGTTGTGTGGAGCTGGGTCGTAAGCTTACGACCCAGCTCCACACAACAACAGCCAGCACAACCAGTGCAGAACACCATATGCAGTAATACACGGTCTTGTTCTCCTGAAGATGGGCATAATGATGCCCGAAACATGTTGATATAGAAGTCTGATAATAAACATCGGATTAGTTGCATCTTGTTGGTTTATCTCTCTTCACCCTACTTATGATATTCATATTACTTTTCAATTTTACGAAATATTTGTAATTCTACTCATGTAGTTTTGGCATTAATTATTGCATGTACATTAGTTTTAAAAAGGTAAGATGTGTGCACGAATACATAGAGGGAAACTTGAATAGCTGACAATATTTAACATACATGCATTGATTAGCCGATCTAATCACGTAATACATTTAGCGCATTAATTGTGTGCTATATTATTTTCTTTAAAAAGTAAATTTTTGAACCCGTACAAAACCTGGAATATAAGAAATTCATAAATAACAAAATTAATTTTTCCCAAAATGTGATTACTGCTATTTTTAGACCAACGACGTTCTGCGTCGGAAGCAGAGGCATTTTATGCCAAGTATATTTTTTAAGTTTTGCAGTAACTTTGAACTGAAGAGTACAAACTTGAAGTTTTCCCATACCATAAAACATTTCTTCATCCCTTCTCTCATTGTTGTCAGATCGGACGGTATTCGTATAAAGAAGGTTTGCTTGCATATTTAACAACCAAGAACACACAAAGACTTAAGACTTAAGACAATTTGACTTAAAATTAATCTAAACACTCTGAATGTGAATGTGTTCCTAGTTTATGAAATATAACTTTTTACTAAGACAAAAATGTCCACTGGTTGTAAAGAAATTACATTCTCTTATGTTCTTATGTATTGAATTTATCTAGTTTGTCAATATTTCGTGAGTCTCTATAAAAGAAATTGGTTACCTGCGGGAACCTGTGAAGTCTCAGAAAGAATATTTGAGGGAAGATGATGGTAAATTTGATTAATATTTCAGTTCATTTTGTGTTCCTATTTTAGGACAAAAAGAGATGGAAAACGTTATTGTTGTTGTCTACAGGTGACAAGTACGAGCCTGTGCTGCTAGACAACGCCTACAAAGTACACATGAAACTGACGATCCGTTCCGTCGGTCCAACAGACTTTGGCTCGTACAAGTGTGTCTCCAAGAACTCTCTGGGGGACACTGATGGCAGCATCAAGCTCTACCGTGAGTAGACTGCACTGTCTGTTACCATGAAATCAGAATGGGACCGCCACAGGGAAGACAATCTGATAGAAACGAACAAAACACCGGAATATTTACAATTAATTACGTATATTCAAAGAGAAAATTTTAGAATTCGTTTGTTTTTATGGGTAAAGAAAGCAATCCCTGCACAGGCCTGGACAGGCCCTCAGAGCTCCAGGTAGTTGAGGCTCTGAGAATTTCCAGACAATCGGCACCTGAAGGAGGTAATGTCACCCCTGGGTACCGTACGCCTTTACCCCCAGGAAATTTCCCTGGTACTCATTTCTGGTAGAGGCCGGGTCGACCACAGTGCCATAGTGCGGTCGAAGTGACTAAGTCAATGTAAAATCTGAATGACCATATCGGGAATTGAACCCGTCACCTTTCGGCTCTAACGCAGTACCTCAACCAAGTGCGCCACCATGTACTGTTGTCATGGGTAACCAGATGAAAAATTTTCCTCTAAAAGTATCTCAAATATTGTAGAACATTTTCTTTAAGCTGTGTGCATATTTACTAGAACTAAGAAAATACGTACTAATATTCATATAAAGTACAATGACCCTGTTGTTTGTAGTAGTGACAAGATATCTATTTAATTCTTAAACAATGTGGCTCTGTTCAATAAATTAAAAGACAAATATCATCAAATCACTCAAGGAAAGATATTGAAGTATTTCGTACACAGTACACCTACAAGTTATAACCAACGACACATCTGAAAGTGACGCAGGTTTGAGCATCGAAAAGCGTTAAGTTGTGACAAATTTGTCTCGAGTAGCTGCAAGTTGTATGTGCTGGGTCGCGAACAGTGGTACAGAATTTCTGCTGGTGTTGGGGTCACGGACAGGAAAAATCCACCTGGGCATGCCACATTCTTGTGGGGCAGCATGCATTATTGCTGCTAGCTGGACAGAGATGGAGAGACAGTCACGTTCAAAGCGACTCCCAGGGGGTTCGATTACTGCTGTTCACCCTACGCGACAATTATACTACACTACAATAGTGTACACTGCCCATTATTTTGGAATGTACACAAGCCTGGAGCGCTGAATTATTGTTTCGTCGTCCTATTGACATATTTTAGGCCATTTCACGATTATAAAAATATTAGAGTAACTGTGTAGGCTGTAGGTAATTTAACTAACAAACGAATAGAAATGTATTTATTAACTAACTTTCCACAGGAACGTCACTGAAAAACCAATAGCTGATAAAGCAATTATCTGCCTTTCATAGAACCCAGGTATCCTCATTGTTGCACCGTGCATTTCGTAGAATCACTTCAATTATCAGCCAACAAATGCACTGTATAAAATTTCACATTAAAACACTTAAAATCGCTCCGACAAATTTCGATCCTAAGATCATCCTCAGAGAGCTGCGTTGTTCCTTGCTAAAGTCATTTTAAAAACATTCACAAAATAATTCCATTATATTAACAGGGTGTTGTGGCAGCAAATCGTGTTGTGTAAGATTACTTTGCATTCCTAACAACGTACTCTTACACAACACGATATACTGCTACAACACCCTGTTAATATAATGGAATTATTTTGTGAATGTTTTTAAATGACTTTAGCAAGAAACAACGTAGCTCCCTAAGGATGATCTTAGGATCGAAATATGTCGGAGCGATTTTAAGTGTTTTAATGTGAAATTTTATATAGTGAATTTGTTGGTCAATAATTAAAGTAAAAAGAACCCAAGTTGTTACTATTTACTCACATAGACCGCCAATTGTCTCCGTCTTAAGCCGCGTAATTCCAATCCACTCTTTCATATCATATTTATTCAAATCTTCTTATATTTTCCGTGTATTCTCACAGTAGTTTCCCAAGTGGACTCTTGCATTCGTATTTTAGGGTTACGCTTCTGCTCCTATTTCTCATCTTAACCATGTAGCTTTGTTCCTCTCCCGTCTACCCTCCATCATTCGGCTGTCATTATACTATTAGTTCGAGAGTACAAGTTTCGAAGTTCCTCTTGATGCATCATTATTAATCTTCAGATCAGTTTTAAGTATTGTCCTCGACACACTGTTCTTAAAGGTCTTGAATCTGCGATCTTGTCTGAGGGAGAGAAAACAGCTGTTAGATCCACAAAAAAGCGGGTAAAATAAAAAATACTGTGTGTTTTAATCTTTACGATTTTAGAAAAAAACACGGATTCCGAACTGAATGGCAGTGAGAATTCTGTGAATTGTATCTGACTGAAGTCCTTTTTGTATGTGATTTTGACTTCCTTTTTCCAATTACTTACGGGATTTTGTTATATGTTGTTTGTTCTAGGTCAGCTTTCATATAACCCACTTTAGCCACAGATATAAACGGCCTTATTTGTTTAAATTTGTATCACTTTGGAAAGTTGTTCAGTAAAAGGGCCTGTTTTTAGCGGCGACACATTTCAAGATGTTATGCGGGGAATTGTTTCAGTAGCAAAAACACACATTCCCTGTATTAGCATTAACTAATCTCAGGTCAAGAATCTATCCCGGTAACCTCGAAATATATTTCTGATGCTCTCCCTGTTAATTATTGAACGATTTACTTTCCTAAATATAGAAGCCTATTCGTTACTTTTAAATTATGCTTAGATTCTATGAATACTTCATTTTTAAGTGGTGAATGTATGGCACCAACTAGAAGACTTACAGGTCAGTGTGAAAAATGACCTTAACCTGGACAGTGGAGTAGCATGTAGTGGCATATAATCAGTGTGGCCCAGGACAGGGATCAGTCGCATGCCATTATATAGTACATAAGGTAAAGAAACGTCGGTCTTACTGTAGGCGGAAAATTATTTAATCAAGCAAGCAACTACAACTGCCCTTCGTCACTCGCAAAGCAACTGTCAGTTTCTGATGGAGGGCTGTGGTATATCGGGCGGAGTTCTTACTTATTTTGTATCGTAATGTGAAACACGGCTGTGTGGGTTCCCCGTGTAATTAGTTTAACATTTCATATAATTTTTTTAAATGTACATTTTTATTGTTATTGCTTTTGGATCTTATTGGATAATTTACGATTTTGGATGAACTGAAGCATAATAAGATCTCTGTGAATGTGGCCATTACTACTTGGCTTTTAAGGAGAAAAATAGGAAGTTTTATGAAAGGGTGGGAACCTGTGCATATTGTCGCGGAGTATTCACGGTGTGTCCAGAGCTAATGGATTTAGAGTGATGAAGCTGGGTGCTGCTTTGAAAACGAATGGGGGATGGAAAGAAAAGAGGATGCATTTGTATGCTGAACAGGGTGACTATTAACTCGGCTCACGATTCCACCATGGTACTATTTTACAGAGCCCTGTACTTTAGGTACTTGCGTCAGATAATTATTCGTCAATTATTTCGCCATACTTTTTTGCAACAATCAATGGGTTACGGAAAAAGTATGTTAGGTACCGACCGAAATGTGTCTGATATTTCTGAAATTTAAGGTATTATCGGTTTTTGGTGGTGTATTTAAATTACTATAAGAGATTTGTTTAATTTACTTAGCAGTAATAGGAATTTGACTACACGATTTGTAAATACTTAACTTATAATTACTTTGAATCATCTCAGTATTGCACAGTCTAACATATTCAGTAAAATAGTGTTAAATGTTAAACGAGTTCTTTTATTTCTGTCTGTCTTTCAACCATAAATTTGTCAAACTTATGGCAGCAATAGTTCCAAGTGTCTTAAACATTCATATTCGACTCTGAACGTGGTCAATCACACCTAGACTACGCATGAATTAAAATCTATTATGTTATATTTCTGCCTCATTTCCATGAAGAAATGCAACTCTTCTTTCATTTGAAAGGAATAATAAATGAATGATTGAAGAAAATATATTCTTAGCTTAGTATGTTCCCTAAGAACGAAAGTTTGCTCCTTTCATTTCACCATATTCCATGTGACGGTGTCTCCAAAATTTAAGGTCATATTCTACAAATTTTATTTATACAGAATGTGTACTAAATACATTTTCCCTTACGGAAAGCAAAATAAAGCAGCCATATAAATAATAATAATAATAATAAAGGTAAAGTGGTCCCATTTCAGGCCCGGTGTGGCCCAGAGAGTGGGTAGAGGTATAGCTCTACTCTTCCATGACCGCAGCACTAGAAGGGGGTGAGTGGTCAGCAGCACGCCCCCCGGGAAAGACCCGGTACCCATTTTACAGGAGGCTGGGTGAGCCCCAGGGCCGGTCTGGATTAATAATAATAATAATAACAATAGATACGAAAAGTATTAATTTTTGTCATACAGTTCCGCCGGAAGTCCATTCCGTCCGTCGTTTCATATCTTAAACCTCATTAGAACAAAGAACGGAAAAGGTATACAGAGTTCAAGGAATTATAAAATAAAAGAAGGGTATAATTATGTGCTGAAACCACAATGTATTGTAACTTTCAGGAAACATTTTAAGGTAATAAAACGAAAGAAATAAATTTGATGGTACATGTGTGGGAGAGTTTACATATGCGTATATAATTTTGTTTGAAAATAGATGATATAATAAGGAATGTATCCAAATTTGATGTGACTTTGTGTACTGCTCTCACCTGAATGTGGGCAGGGAACGACCATGTGTTGTTGTAACAGGAAAACAAATCTACTGCCTTCATAAATGTCGAGGAATTCTATTACTATTGATTGACTGTGATCTTCAGCGTACCTGTTCTATTAGATGAGTCTTGTTACAAGTAGAGGTAAGAAATGGTACAAATGCTACTGTAAGATGCATTATCGCTAAATGTATTCGATATTTAAAGGCATTTTATTTTTCGAAACTCCGCGTAACTGCTTGGTCGTGTAAAACAAATTTTATAAATTCGATTTTACTGAAGGACCAAAATTTCTTCTACTGAAGAAATCTGGAAAGACATTTCACTTGATTACTCTGAAAGGTAAAATGTAAATCAAGTCCCGTTACAGGCCTGGAGTGGCCCACAGGGTTCCAGGAAGTTAAGGTTCCCAGATTTCATGACAACGGCACAGGATGGTGGTAAGGTTGTCAGCCTTACGCACCGGCCGCCTTTACCCCCAGGAAA
>Ga0136643_10017448_pt1 | contig 10803 bp, 7 predicted proteins | sample TergutLab28metaG_FD_96883 | JGI IMG/M metagenome (GOLD analysis project Ga0136643, IMG submission 96883) | Labiotermes labralis P1 segment gut microbial communities from Petit-Saut dam, French Guiana - Lab288 P1 (version 3) (version 3) | ecosystem: Host-associated > Arthropoda: Insects >... | reverse complement strand
ACTTCAAATTACTCGTCAGCGCGAAAAATTGGAAAAAAACTTGGGAAGTATTGTTGATTTAACTCGTTTGCCGTCAGCTATTTTTGTGGTTGATGTAATGAAAGAACACATTGCTGTTCGCGAAGCGCAACGTTTGGGAATTCCTGTATTTGCGATTGTTGATACAAATTCAAATCCGAACGGAATTGATTTTGTAATTCCTGCTAACGACGATTCTACAAAATCAATCAATCTGATTTTGAGTGTTTTGTGCGAAGCTATTCAAGAGGGAATGGACGAGCGCAAAGTCGAAAAAGCAGACACCGAAGCTTCCGAAGCTCCTGTCTCCAAAGACAGAAAATCGAGAGTTGCGAAAAAACCAAGAGGAAGAAAAGAAGATGATGCTGACACGGCAGAAAAAACTGCTGAAACAGACAGCGAATAGTTCTTTTATTTCATAATACAAACAAAAAACTACGAGTTACGAGTTATGTTGAAGTAACCGATAACTCGTTTTTTTGTTAAAAATTCATTTAAAAATTTATAGTACAAACACATAAAAAATAAAAATTATGGCAGTAACAATGGCAGATATTTCGAAATTGCGTACAATGACAGGCGCAGGTATGATGGATTGCAAAAATGCACTGACCGAAACCAACGGCGATTTCGACAAAGCGATAGAAATTATTCGTAAAAAAGGACAAGCAGTTGCCGCAAAACGCAGCGACCGCGAAGCATCAGAAGGTTGCGTGTTGGCAGCATCGGAAGGCGGTTACGCAGCTGTTTTGGCATTGAAATGCGAAACAGACTTTGTAGCGAAAAATGCTGATTTTGTTGCACTTACGCAAACAATTTTAGACAAAACAATGGCTGAAAAACCGGCTGATTTAGATGCGTTGAAAGCATTGCAAATTGACGGTCGCACAATTGCCGAGATGATTGTTGACCGTTCGGGAATTACGGGCGAAAAAATGGAAGTAGATTATTTCGAGTTTGTAAACGGCGGCTCAACCGTATCTTATATTCATCCTGGAAATAAATTGGCAACCATCGTTTCGTTTGCTGAGGAAGGCGTTGATTATCAAGTGATGCGCGATGTGGCGATGCAAGTTGCCGCGATGAATCCTGTTTCGTTGGACAAAACTTCTGTTCCCGAAAAAATTATCGCAACGGAACTTGAAATTGCCCGCGAAAAAGCCCGTGAGGAAGGAAAACCCGAGAATATGCTCGACAAAATTGCCGAAGGACGTTTGAATAAGTTTTTCCAAGAATCGACTTTGGTGCAACAAGCATTTATCAAAGACGGAAAAATGACTGTCGCAGACTATTTGAAAGCAAATAACGCAACAGCAACAGCATTCAAGCGCGTTACTTTGAATCAAGATTAAGTTTTTTCTACTGATATTTTTATAAATGAAGACAAACAGGTTTTTTAAAGTCTGTTTGTCTCTTTTTAAAAAAACAAATAATCAAATTACTAAATCTTCATCGTTTAGATAAGGCTGTGCCTTATTCTGGTTTTACTTGCGTGAAATAATGGCAAAAGCCAAAGCGAACAAACAGGGCAGACGAGGCAAAACCTCATCTTGAACAGGGGGTTTTTAGAATTTTAGCACAAAAATTATTTCACCGAAACTTCACCATAAATTAATTCAAATACAGCTCCTAACCGTATATCGAGATTGTTATCATTTCCTAATAATATTCTGCCATTATTCGAAATAATTAATTCACTGCCACCTTGTGCTACAATACTTCCATCGCCAATAATGCCTCCGGATAAAATTAGTTTTCCGCCACGTCTAATTGTTATCGTGTTATTTGATAAAAAAACTGTGGCTGTTATTGTTAAAGTTACTCCGTACGGGATAGCTATATTACGAAGTACAGTTCTGTTTGTACTCCATGTTTGTGAAGTAGTTATGTTTGTAAAGGGTGGGAGCACTGCAAGATTTCCGAACTCATCCATTGGTCCTAAATTCGGATTAGAGTCATCGCCGTCAGGCTCGTCCGGAGCCCAAGGTGGACATGTGTCAGGTTTGGGTCCAACGCCCCAAAAATAGTAACCATCGCCATCACGGTCTTCGCAAATAACGTCTGCATCGGTATGGTTGAGACTGGTAATACTACCGCTTATAGAATAGGTGTGATATATATCAGTCCAATCGGCTATAACATATCCAAATCCATTGTCACCCCAGCTTGTTCCCCAACTATTTTTCACCAACCAAGCAACGCTACCGATTAAAGGATGCCCCGGATTTATTATTACCCAACGACCGCCTGTTGGAGCCGGTACAAATATTCTATCACCTGTCTGTATCATTTTATACCCAACCAAACCTACAACGTGCCACCAACTTCTTATTCCAAAAGTCATAGGAGATTGAATAATTAATTTTTTAAGATCATCGGAAGTTTGGCTGTTTGGAGAAAAATGAGTGAAATTTTCAATTTTAATTCTTTCATTAGGAATTGAACATATACTGTCACACGGTAAATCCATTCCTTCATATATAAAACACGCTTCATCAACTACACCGATATTTTTTATATACCATAACGCCAAATCTGTATATCCTCCAGAGCAACTTCCAGGATAAACACAAGAAAGCACAGCTTGTTCGGATAAATCTAAATTTAGCAATCGGTTATAATATAAGTTAGCGTATGCTTCTACTGTACCAACTACAGCGAATGCCCAACAACTAGCACAAGTTCTTCCTTGGTCTTTTGCAGGAGTAATCCAATTTTTACCGTGTCGATTTCTCCAATCAAATTGCGGAACAAATTGCAAACTTGTTGTTTCAGACAAAGTGTTATCAGGATTATAGTTCGGCATAACAAAAATACCGCCAACGTAATATTGAAAACCAGCCAAATCGGGAACTCTTCCGCCAAACAATCTTTTCCTTTCTTCAAAACTCATTTGTGAAATAGACGTTTCACCTGCTCCCCATAAGGCATTTTGAGCACGAAGATTGTTGTTTATCAAAGCAATTCTATCCGTTCTTGCTTGTTGCTGTTGAGTTCGAGAAAGATTTCCGGCAAATACATCAACCGATAAATTTCTCAGTTCAGCGTTTTTTATCTCTACTCTAATTTTTGTTAATGCAAGATTAGCAGGAATATTAACGGCTTCTATTGACACATTGCTAAAATTATCTATTCCGTTGATGGCTACCAATGGAAAACTTTCATAAATCAACAAATCATAACCGTAATCATTTGAAAGTAATATTCTGACATATCCCGAATTTGAAGAAAACACAGCCTGCCCCGAAGCAACTACGGTTTGAAAGTTAAGACTATTTCTTTGAACAGCTGTAAGCACTACATCTTGGGTAATTGCGTTATTGACAGACACAAGCACTTGTCCGGACAATGACAAAAAACTTATCCAAAATAATGCGAAAACCAATAGTAAATCTCTTGTTTTCATAATATCCTATTTTTTAATAAATTTAAACACAGAAACTTGCTCATTTGTATCATACACTTTAAGAAAGTATAAGCCTTTTGAAAAATGACCTACATTAATTGTGTTTTTATACGCTTGACTATAAACTTTTCGCCCTAAATTATCAAAAATTTCAATTCGCGATATTGCGTTATTCGAACAAGAAACGGTCAGTATATCAGCAACAGGATTTGGATAAATCTTTATATTACTGTTTTTTATATCGTGCGTATTGCTTTGCGAACCTCTTATCCACCAAGCAAAACAATCTTCAAAAATATCTATATCTTCCGGATTATATATCCATACGTTGTCATTTTTATATATCAATTCATCATTTTGAAAAAAACAAAGCAATGATATTGGACCTCCTCCTGCAATTGGAGTACCGAATGTGCTTCGTAAAAATCCATCCATATTTCCGATGCCTTCTATCCAAACGTGGTTTCTAAAAAAATCACGACTCAAATCAGTTACACGCACATTCATTCGTTTTCGCAATTTTTCGCCAATTAAAACATAATCTATTGCCTCTACTCTTATTAACACGTTATGACGCCTGGTGGGAAAGATAAAATCATACGACAGTACTTCATCACCAACTTGTAGGCTAAAATCATACAATAGTATTTCAGACTCATTTGCGATGGGTTTATAATACACACTACGACTTACGATACATTCTCGAATATAACCATTACTTGTCCAAATACTCGAAAATTCGTCTCTTGCCGTTAAAAGTTCGTAATAACGAATGCCATTTATGATAGTATCATTGCCTATTTTTGTGATGTGAGTTATTTGAAAATGACCATCTGGATGCACTGAAAAATTTTGGACAAGTTCGTTCCATTGGTTGCCTTGTTTAAGTAAAGGAATATATTCGTTTCCGTAAGAGAAAAAACTCTTTGTCAGCATCAGAAAAACCACTACTAATTTTAAAATTATTTTTTTCATCTTTCACCTCCTTATTTCGTTAAAATCATTCGCTTCACATCTACCTCTCTGCCGTCTGCAATGAGTGCGTAAAGATAAATACCCGGCGAGAGTTGTGAGCCTTGAATAATTTCTACTCCCTCACCACGTTGTGTAAGTGGGATTTGCATTAGTTGCTTACCTTGCATATCGAAGATAATCAGGCTTGCATTGCGTACCGTTTCGGGCAGATAATACCTAATCTGTGTGGATTGATTGAATGGATTCGGCACGTTTTGGTGTAAAACGGCTTCTCTTGTTTCGTTCTGTATCGTATTGAAATATGTATTATCAGAAGCATTTTTTGTAAACGGTCTTATGATGCCCGGATTTCGTATTTCATCAATTTGACGTTGCAGATGCTCAATCTGTCTCTGTTGCAAAGTAATGACATTGTTTAGAGCTTCGTTTTGTTCACTGAGTTCTTGCACTGCTCTTACCAAAGGAACAACAAATTGACCATAACGCAAACCGTAAACACCAATATCGTCCACAACTACACCACTAAATTCGTAACCAATGTTTCGAGCTACTTCTGCCACGTCCTGCGCCACAAAACCGGTTTGTACCTGTCTTTGTCTGGCTACTCTTCCTTGTTCGATTATATTTAATTGCTCTTGCGACAAAGATTGTTGCATAAACGACTCACTGCCGCCTCTCTGTATTCGATTAGCTCCTCGCAAGTTACTCACAGCATTCAAGTCTAGATTGTAAGTAACCGGTTGCAAACGGTTAATAAAGTCAAGTCCGGGAACATTTGCGCTAATATTTTTCTTCGTTCTTCCATCAGAATGAGTATGCCAATCAACAATGCCACCAATATATTCAGCATCATCGTTTCCAATTCTTACCTCATTGTTTGAGGTGGCGTGCGTCCAATAACCTATGACTATGGTGTTACGCATATTCTGCATATCGGCACCTGCCGCATATCCAATGGCAGTATTTCCCCAGCCGTCTCCATTGCTAAAAAGTGCAGCAATTCCAATAGCAGTATTTTCTGAGCCAGTTATATTCTCACCAAGTGCCCAAGCACCAAAAGCGGTATTATTGCGTCCCGTTGTATTCCATGAAAGCGTAGATGTACCAACAGCAGTATTACCGCTACCCGAATTAAAACTGTTAGTTCCGAATCCGAAAGACACATTGAAGTTATTGGAACTTCCGGTAAATCCGGCGTTAGTATTACCTACCCTAAAAGTAACAGGCGTGTGGCTGGTTGGCGTACTAATTGGCGAACTAATAGCAAATGGTGAACTGATATCAATCCGCCCCGAAGAATCAACGCGCAATTGCGCAAATGTTCCGCTAACGAAAAGAGCGGAAACCAAGAATAGAGTTAGTTTTTTCATAAGAAGTAGTTTTAAAAAATAATAAATTTGATTAAAGAATTGTTTTTGCAAATGTATAAAACAATTTATCAAACAACAAAATAATTTACACATATATCGCATAATTTATATTTTAAAAACACTTGCGATGTGTGATAAGTAATTTTTTCTAACTTGCTTTCAAGTAAAGCCCGACAACCTTCCGGTTTCATTTTTCTATATCACATCCTCTATACTTTTAAAAAGAACACACCACAAGCAACAAAACACCCTAAATCCATTACAAAAAAATAAAAATCCTTAATTTTGACAACTTCTATGTATATATCACTTGCATTTTTCATTTAAATTGCTTAACATTGTACCTTGTTTATCAAGCCGAAAATAAGTAAATTAAATAACAATCGGTTGTATTTCAAAACAGCCATTTAAAATAAAAAATTATGAGAAAAGGAATTATTTTATGCTTATCGTTTTTCATGTTATCCTTGTCGGCACAAAATATTCAATGGCGAGGACCGGACAGGAGTGGAGTTTATAGCGAAGTCGGGTTAATGAAATCGTGGCCCGAAAACGGACCGCAACTTTTATGGCACTTTGATGGTTTGGGTGAAGGGCACTCCTCGCCTACCATTGCCGACAACAGAATTTTTGTCAAAGGTATGACCAACGGCAGAGGCTTCATCTTTGTGTTCGACCTCAACGGAAGATTGCTGAACAGAGTAGAATACGGACCGGAATGGGACAGAAATTACGACGGAACGCGCGGAAGTATCACGATAAGTGACGGAAAACTTTACTTCATCAGCGGACACGGCGTGTTGTACTGCTTCGACCAAAACACGCTGAATTTGGTGTGGAAAAAGAATTTACTCAAAGAATTTAACGCGCCGAACATTGTTTGGGGAATTACCGAATCGCCCTTAATCGTTGGAAACAACGTAATTGCAACGCCGGGCGGAAGCGAACACAATGTTGTTGCGCTGAACAAAAAAACGGGCGCATTGGTTTGGAGCAGTCCGGGCAAAGGCGACCAATCGGCTTATTGCTCTCCCCTATTCATTGGAAGTCAGCAAGTTCCGCTCATCGTAACAATGACCGCTCATCACGTTCTCGGAATTCACGCCGAAACAGGCAGAATGCTTTGGGCGCACCCGAACTCAAATCAGCATCACGTTCATGCCAACACGCCTATTTACAGCAACGGAATGATTTTAGTTACAAGCGGTTACGGTCGCGGTTCTACCATGTTGCGCCTTACTAACGGCGGTCGCGGAGTGGAGGAAGTTTGGTTTTCGAGCAACCTCGATAACCGTATGGGCGGAATGGTGAAAGTTGGAAATTACATTTTCGGTTCGGGCGACCGCAATCGTTTTTGGTTTTGTGCCGATTGGCGAACAGGCGAAATTAAATGGCAAGAACGCGGACTTGCAAACGGCGTAATCATTGCCAACGATGGAATGCTCTACATTTACACCGACAGAGGCGATATGATTTTAGCGCGTGCCACGCCCGAAAAATTTGATATCGTAAGCCGTTTCTCAATCACACTCGGTACAGACCAGCATTGGGCGCATCCGATTATTTACAACGGCGTGCTTTATGTTCGGCGCGGTGATACGCTTATGGCGTATAGAGTGAGGTAGGTTTTACTAATTTTTAAAACATCATAATTATGAAAAAACTTTTTGTTGTATCAATGCTTTTTTCGGCATTCTGTTTATCGGCGCAAACTGTAATTCAGTGGCGCGGAACGGACAGAAGCGGAATTTTTAATGAAACCGACTTACTGCAATCGTGGTCGGACGGCGAACCGAAACTTTTGTGGCATCACGATGGTTTGGGCGAAGGATATTCCTCGCCTGCTATTGCCGATAACAAAATTTTTGTTACCGGAAAAATTGAAGGACGAGGTTATATTTTTGTGTTCGATTTAAACGGAAGGCTTTTGAAAAGAGCGTTTTACGGCAATGAATGGAGCAGAAGTTACGACGGCTCGCGCGGAACACCAACAATCAGCGATGGCAGAATTTTTATTCACACCGGACTTGGTGATTTGATTTGTATGGATAAAAACACGCTGAACGTTATTTGGCGGAGAAATATGATGACTGATTTCGGCGGTGAAAATATCCGTTGGGGCGTAACCGAATCACCGCTTGTTATCGGTAACAAAGTGATTTTGTCGGTCGGCGGACGAGAACATAGTGTTGTGGCATTGAACGTAAAAGACGGCTCGCTCGTTTGGTCGTCAGTCGGAACAGGAACGGGTGATTTGACTGCTTACTGTTCGCCGCTTTTCATTGCCAATCAAGAAGTTCCGCAAATTGTAACTACGATGTCGAATCACATTATCGGATTGGAAGCCAGCACAGGAAAATTGCTTTGGTCGCATCCGTACGCCAATCACCGTCGCATTCACCCAAATACGCCTGTTTACGACGGCAGAGATATGATACTGATTGCCAACGGTTATGACAAAGGCGCGGTGATGCTTCGCTTGACAAACGGCGGTCGCTCGGTAGAGAAAGTTTGGGAAAATCACGATGTCAAATCCATTCACGGCGGAATTGTAAAAGTCGGAAATTATGCATTTTTGGGTGGCGACGGTAGAGCGAGCCGATTTTGGCACTGCGTAAATTGGTACACAGGCGAAGCAATGTGGCGCGACAATTCGCTGATGGTCGGCGCGGTAATTGCCGACGGCAACGGAATGTTGTATCTTTACACCGAGCGCGGTGAAATGGCTCTCGTTCGACCAAATCCCGAAAAATTGGACATTGTAAGCCAATTTACCATCACGCTCGGCACAGGACAACATTGGGCGCACCCGATTATTTATCAAGGCGTTTTGTATGTTCGGCGAGGCGACACGCTTATGGCGTTTGATATAAGAAAAAAATGAATTTATAAGAATTGAAAAAACGTGCCGTTAGGCACAAAATATTGGTAGAATTATTGAAAAAATCTCTCAATAAAAGTTCCGTAGGAACGAAATATAGAACAAATATCGTTCCTAACGGAACTTTGCAACAGAGAGTAGAGCGGTTTTTACCAATATTACGCCTCTAACGAGGCTAAAAAATCGTATTAATAAAAAATTAAATAAATGAATAAAAAAACAGCAATTATTTTAATCAGCATAGTGCTAATTGCAAGTGCTTGCAATCAAAGACAAGACAGGACTGTCAATCCTGAAAGCGCAATCGCGACAGAAACAAAAGAAAAACCGATTGAATATCAAAGCATTAGCGACAGGTTAAACCTTCTTGATGGACAGATTTTCAGGCGCAACAGAGAGTTGGCATCGTTGGTAAATTGGACTTCTGTCGGAGGCAGTCTTATTGATACAGACAGCAATGACAAAGACGTTAAATTTGCCGTTGGGCATTATATTGATGAAAATGGAAATGTAATTGTTACCCTCGAAAAGCTGTTGTACGGTGCGCTTGAATTGATTGGTTTCAAAGTATTGGATGCAGTTAATGTCGGAAAATTAAACGAGAATGAGATTTTTCAGTCTGTTCTTTGTCGATTAAACGAAGTATTTGACAGTAAAATTGTCGCTGTCGTTATTTATGAAAATGATAAAGAAATTTTCGACAATGTTGTTAGAGCGTGGCGTATAGATACAGAAACAGGAAAAATAATAGAAATTGATACTGAGAGAGTTGATTGCGAACATTATTGGTATGACGCTTGAAATAAAAACTGATTTTTGAAAAAGAAAAATTTTATTGTGGAAAAGAAAAAAATAGTATTCGGCATTACCTTATTAACGGTTTTGATTTACACCGGTGCAATCGTTTGGTGGCATTTGTATACACCTGAACAAAATCTTACTGCTCAAGCTCCGGGCGCGGATAACCGACCCGAAGGAACGGCGCGAAGTATTTACGATGTGAGAATTGGCGAACATTTTATGCGATTTGCTGATGTTGAGATTAATCCCGCACTTACCGGAACGTGGACTCGCTTTCGAGGCGAGCGCAAAGATAATATCATTAGAACGTCGTCGAGAATCAACGTTTCTGATGCCGATTTTCCCATTCTTTGGGCTGTCGAAACAGGCGAAGGATACGCCGCGCCCGTGATTTACAACGGCAGAGTGTATTTGCTCGATTATTATGAGCGGTTGAGTTCTGATGCGCTTCGGGTTTTTGCGCTCGAAACAGGCGAGGAACTTTGGCGCAGATGGTATCGCGTGCCGATGAGGCGAAATCACGGTTTTTCGCGCACCGTTCCCGCAATTGGCAGTGATTACATTGCTACAATCGGACCCGAAGGACACGTGATGGTTTGCCACCCGATTACAGGCGAAATGCTTTGGTCGCTCGATATGCAAAAGGAATTTAATACGCGCATACCGCATTGGTACACAGGACAATGTCCTTTGGTACACAACGGCGTGCTTGTGCTTGCGCCCGGCGGCGATGAAGTGTTGATGGTAGGATTTGACGTGCGCACAGGCGAAATGCTGTGGACTGTTCCTAACGAGCTGAATATGAGAATGTCGCATTCCTCTATTATGCTAATGACGCTCGGCGGAAAGCAAATGTATGTTTACATTGCCGACGGCGGAGTAATCGGCGTTTCTGCCGAAAAACACAATCAAGGAACGCTCTTGTGGACTTCAACGCAATGGCGACCGACTGTTATTGCGCCTTCGCCGGTACAACTGTCTGCCAATGAGGTATTTCTCGTGGCAGGATACGGAACAGGCGGTGCGCGGCTTCGCGTAACACAATCGGGCAATCAGTGGAATGCAACCATTGTTGAGCAGTACCGACCAAACGAGGGAATTTCGAGCGAACAGCAAACGCCGATTTTGCACAACAATATGTTTATCAGCATAATGCCGCGCGACGGCGGAGGAAATCGAAGCCGTCTTGTGGTTTATTCGCCGAATGATTTGCGCACGCCGATTTGGGCTTCGAGCGGCGATGAACGTTTCGGGCTTGGACCGTATATTGTTATCAACAATTATCTTTTTCTGTTCAATGATGATGGCGAATTGTTTGTTTATGCAATCGAAGCGCAAAGTTTACGATTAGT
>Ga0136643_10017446_pt1 | contig 10803 bp, 4 predicted proteins | sample TergutLab28metaG_FD_96883 | JGI IMG/M metagenome (GOLD analysis project Ga0136643, IMG submission 96883) | Labiotermes labralis P1 segment gut microbial communities from Petit-Saut dam, French Guiana - Lab288 P1 (version 3) (version 3) | ecosystem: Host-associated > Arthropoda: Insects >... | reverse complement strand
CTCTTTGAGGGAAAAGGGTAGCATATCTGGGTTCCTTTTTTGGACCCAGAGGACATTAAGATTTTAGGAAATGTGGTACTGAGGAGGAAACCTCAGTCCACATTTTGTGTGAGTGAGGCCTTGTCTTCACTCAGATATACATATCTGGGTTCCTTCTTTTTGGACCCTGAGGATATTAGAAAACTAAATATAGGGGCCACCTGGAACTTTGATAAAGGAACAGGGCTTTTCTAATGTAGTATGGAATATGGGGCATGTCCACACAAGGGACAGAATTTTTGTGTAATAGTTGTTATTTTACAATAATTTTAATTTCATACAGATTGCTTGTGCTGTGATTGTACCACAGTACGTAGTTCATGCTGTGCATGCCTTCAAGCTTACGCATCATAAGGTAAGTCGTGTGATCAGCCAGGATCCAACTAGTAAGATCCAGATTACATCACGCTCTCCCACTTTCTAGTAACCTCATGTGGCGTCAGTTCTTGCAGTGAGGCCTCTGCGTTAATACGTGTCATTGATGTTACACACAAGAAGAAATGGTTCTAGCTTTGCTTTGCCAAAGGGGTGTAGTATGGTGAGTTCACAATGAACAGCATTCACTACAGACTTGCATGTGTCAGTTACATGAGTTTTCAATAATTTCGAGTAACTATCAAACTCAGTGTGTGGTTGGTGTTACAATATAAACTACCAATTTGTTTGCATAAGGCAAATGTAATAATTATTCAAAGGGAACAACTACATTTGAAGAATAGTGTTACAACAAAGGTGTGATAAGTGCTGTGAACAATTTAAGTGATGCCCCAAATAGTAGGCGATTTACGTGACCTGGTTTGGTACCACACAAGGGGTGACATATACTGTTTTAATTGCCACTGATAGTGCATTTATGGTTTTTGTGTTTAATTAATTATTTACTAACAATAAATAGAACCTTGTTTTATCCTGTTAAATATTGGAACAGACTTGTTCAACCACCTTATGTTTCAAAACAGGGCGGAACAGGGCACAAAGGGCCAGTCTTAAGGCCTAGGTGCAGCGGGCCCAGAAGGGCTCGAACCCAAATACTATTCTGTTCTACATACAGCACATATACAGTAAAACAACTAAATGTTACAGTGAAAGAACATACAAATTTGTCTAATATTAAAAAAATGACAAGCTGTGACAATTTTGAGCAAGTCTAACATTTTGTACATTTTTCTCACCTCCATCACTACACTGATATCTAGCAGTGGAATGCATACTGCTTCACTAACCTGTGTGACAAGAGCCTTAGTTTCTGGAGTGATTGAGTCTTGGAAAAGGGATCGGAACTCCTTGGGACTGCTCAGTTTGAACTCTTCGGCACTGGCTACATACTGCTGAATTTCCATCAAAGACTGTTCAGCAAGCTCGGGAGAAGACGAGCACTTTTCAATATGCTGTGATGCCAACAGGTCTACGCCTCGTGCACACCATCTGTTTGCCTGAAATAAGGGTGAAGTTTGTAAAATTCATACTTATTGTGTTTCTACAGAATATTTTCTCTCAATAGCACAACAGTGTACTGTCAGTGACTTCACTAGATAAGCTGATCTATCTTGCAAGTTTCTGCAATGGGTGGAGTGGGGTGGGTGAAATGGCAGCCAGGATGCTGTGTGTGTGTGTGTGTGTATGTGTGCCACTACTCTATTGTCTGAAAAGAAACATGCAGTACATACAGTAATTTATCAAAGAACACTGCAGCAGCTCTCAGACAATGCTCTGCATTATGTGGATATCTGCCACACTGTGCAAAGGTCCTTACCACAGTATGCAGATGGATTATTATAAATCACCTAGAGTACATAAAATTCCCAATTTTGGGCACCTTGTCTATTCGCTCCTGAAGTTCCCTGCACTTGGCTAATGTGCTGAGACGGCTCTCAAGACGTTCTGACAGCAGCTGACACATCCGTTGCAGCTCAGAGCACTTGGGCTGAACACAGTCAAGGGCGCAGTAGTGGCGACTGTGTAGGAGCTGCTGCCCAGTTGAGATCAGCTCCTCTGCTCTCTCAATATCATGCTAACAAATAGTAACAATGCTAAGTTATCACCAATCATCATCAGCAGCTAATATTCTGGGGCAAATATCTGCTGCTCAGGCAGAATGATACTCAAATGCTGAAGCAACAAAATTTGATTTCTGAACACAAAATTAAAATCTTTGTTATGGCTGCGACATATTGTGTGGGGAAGAGGACGGTGGGGGGAAGAGGAGGTAAAATTATCCCTGAGCTTAATTAAGCATCACAAAATGAAGACACAGGTGTGAGTGGAGGTGGCATTCTGCAGATTCTTAAGCTGCGAGTTGTGAGATTCACTTCACACATTGAATGCGTTAACCACAAGAAAAGAGCTCATGTTACCCACTGCATAAGGTGTTCAGAAGTTGCTGGGGTCAGTTTGGAGGATGTGGGGAGGAGGAAAATGGCTATCCGTGTCATTAATTGAACCTATTCCTCAGTCATCCAGCTCAGACCTTAGACAGTATAATGGTCAAGTTGTTCTGGCAACATATTATGCAACAGCATTCAATAAATTGAAAGAAATCATGAATTCTAACCAAATATTTTTAACAATTTTCTAAAATTCACCAGTAACTGCCCATTAATACTTTAAAACTAGTACTATAAAATTTGGCCTAAAGATATAAGAAACAACTGTTGTAATTACGTCTTCAGTACAAACCAAACATGAAGTGCCATGATATGTTTGAATCCTGACAGCATAGCACACTATGTGCCATGCAAGGCGACCATGTTTAGAGATTGAGCATTAAAGGATTATAGGTGAATGCAATCATGAAAAATACTGGCTTTAGAAATATCATATTGTACACAGCTCTGATCTCTGGTAAATAATTTTGGGGCCTGATGCCTTACTTTATCTAACATGTCACTGTTCAAACTTATTCAGGCAACTGTAATGAAGTTCAGATATGTGAGATTTACATCTCTGACAGCAGTGTTATTGAGAATTCAGGTCTTCTGGGATGAGACGCAGGGTCATTGAATGAATCATTTCCATTAAACCAACAACACATAAAGTCACATCCTACAAGACCCAAATCCTCAACACCATTGCTGTCAAAACTCAAATCACACATAAGTGAATGGAACTTACCATGCACAATTTCTGAAAGGCAGAAGCTTCTTTGATAAGCATATCCACCCTGGCAACAGTCTCACCAACCTCAGTCATCTCACACACAGTCTTCAAATGGCTGTCAAAGTTACTCTGAAACAAACAACCAGTGGTTCAAGATTACTGTATTTTCATATGTCATGTCCTATAGCTTTGAGGCTGTTATAAATATTTCCCAGGACACATGATATCCGGGATTCTCACAGCAGTTTTCAGAAGATTAAAGGCTTCTGGAATGATATCCTTTGCAAACTGGAAGTTATCAACTTTTCAGAGAAGCACAATGCCTCCATCTTCAAAGTGCAGGAGCCTTGGACTCCAGTAACTATTATCAGTTACAACATCATGACATTCCAAAAAACTTACATCTTCATTTCAGACAAACTTGCTGCCTCTACCTTTATAAGACCAATTAAACGGCATTACATTCCAGGGGACTAATCTTCACATTCACTACCATGAGAATGCCATACCTGATGGGGAAGCTCAATGACCAACATAAAGACACCACACATATTTGATCAAATATTCAGGTTGAAATAGTAGCTTGGAAAGAAAATGTAGCTGGACACTGTAACAAATATTTTAAACAGAAGAAGGTTCTAAAACTACACCAGAGGAGTCTTAAATATATAATGCCCGAATCTCAAGTGGTAGCCCAGTACTGCCACATACAGTGCAAAGACCAGCATCAAAAACAAAACAGGTATCAGCAGACATTTTAAGTGCCACAACAGAAATTATAAACTGTGGTTGGGGTATATGAAGGGAAATTATTTTACCTGATAACTATTGCTAGTCACATCCCATCAAATTGTTAAAATTGTAAAACAATGACTTGCAATGAACAATGTATTTTCTGGATGTGACGCAAGTCTTCGAGCTCAAGAGAACCATTTATGGCACCTTCTTTAAACAAGGCAGGTCAACACCAAATACTAATGGCAATACACTGAATTACAATGCATGGACCCTGACTCATAGCAAATTTGAACAGCTGCATGCTGTTATGCAAAATAATCTGAGAGAAGCAGTAATGCCAGTTGTCCAAATAATGTCCCCATATAACAGCTACAAACCGAGAGAGAAACTGTATATTATCAACACATCACAATCACACCTGCAGTTCTCTGAAGTCCTGTTCAAACCTTCTCAGTTCGAGACACTGTCGTAAACGTGCTGAGTGACTGAACCAGAAATCATCAAAAGTTCTCTCAGTTTCTTCAAGCTGAACCAGCAGCCTGTTGTAAGGAACAAAACATGCTGTACTTCTTACAATTACCATCTTAGCTGGAGAAATGGTTAAATACTGTGAACTTTAAACATTTAAAGTTGTTATCAGAACTGCATTCACAATATATTTTAATTTTATAAGTGGATACTGTTACATAACACACCATATATTCAACATATGATGCTTGAATATCCCAAACATTTTGCACAAACAGTAAACATGTTATTGAACAATAGTATGGTAAGAATCAATTTCAGAACAAACAGCACCAACCTTTCCACAGCAGTGACATTTCCCAATCTGTAGGGACACACACGATACAGTTCCAATTGATCTTCCCTGCTTACACAGGTTGATGTGGTATTATTGGTGGCAGGACACTGCCTAATACTGTTGAGAAGATCTTCACCATGCTTCGCAGCATTTAAGATTTCTTCTTTCAGCTCAGAATATTCAATACCCTACACAGAGATATTATGGATTCAGAACATTTTAAATAAGAGTGAATAAATGAAACTAAGTGTCATGTAAAATCATAAAGTTAGATGGTAGAGTTGCCCCTGTAAACATTATGAAGTGATATGACGAAGTGGAGCGGGACTCATTCCTGCGGAATTGACTTACTGTACCAGCTCCTAATGACAGACAAGTATGACACATTGGTAGAAAGGCAACAATGGATTACAAAAAAATGCCTCACTCTTGTCATATGTAGAGAAATGAGTGGACCATACACAGTCTTCAGTGTTGAGCTCAAAAATTACCTTCATTATGTCAATCACCTAAAACTTTGAAAGAACTAATAATGAAATTTTGAATAATGTAATAATGAGATAATAATATCTCGAAGTTTATACTGCATACTAAACTTATCTCAAATTACCTAATTCTCACACCTGTATTTCACCTCTGGGGCATCCCTTATCAGTCACTCAACATACTGCACCTCTATTTGTCCACATATCACTTCTCCAGCGCTGATACAAAGTACTACCAAAAAATACCCAAAATTTGAATGTAGTACGGGAACCGGTTTTAGTTTGGACTAGTGGCACCTGGTTGCACTGCATGTATCCTTCGTCAACCAGTGTGTGACTTTGATTTGTGCTTAGTGCAATATTTTTATCTACACATTTTCATGACCTCGTGTTTGTGTTGTTTTGCTTTAAGCTTGGCAAGAGTGTGGCAAAAACTAAAAAAATACTCAAACAAGCATTTGGTGATGATGCTGGACCAGAAGCAACATCGGCTGGAAATCAGCACAGAACTTAAGGAGCAGGTCAGCAATGACCCACACTTCCTTTTCAAGGTCATATCTGGCGATGAAAGTTGGATTTAAGGGTACAACACTGAAGCAAAAAGGCAATCGTCCCAGTGGAACTGTCCACCCTCACCCTGGCCAAAGTGCAGCAAGTGAAAAGCAATGTTAAGTCAATGTTGATTTGCTTTTTCGACAATGACTGGATTATCCAAGAAGAATCTTTTCCTCCAGGTCAGACCATCAATGCTAAGTTCTACTGCGATGTCCTCAGGCGACTTAGGAGGAAGTGACCAGACAAATGGTATATGAACAAGTGTGTGCTCCATAACAATGCGCCTGAACACAGCACTGTGGCTGTGCAGCAGCTTTTGGCCTCCAAAAATATGATGGTCATCCCCCACCCCCCTTACTCACCTGTGACATCTTGCTCTTCCCCAAGATGAAAATGAGTTGAAGGGGCGAATATGTGACACCGCAAAGGGGATTCAAACCAAACTGCAGAAGGTGGTGCAGATGATTACATAAAAGGACTTCCAGAAGAGCTTCGATCATGGCAGAAATGTTGGGATCATTACATATGTTCCTAAGGGAACTACTCTGAAGGGGATGGTAGTGATTAGGACTTTGAGTGTGTCTTACTTTTCTTCCAACAGATTGCAGGTACTTTGGATAGCACCTCATATTGTTTGAAGAAAGTATTCCCAATGCTCATCACTAACAAACACCCAAGTTTGTTGAGAGCAGTCAATATGTGGGTCCAGGAACTGCGAACTTCATGAAATTTTGTATTCTGTGAATCTGCAGGCATGGGGTTCTTTGACAAGTGACTAATGATCTTGTGCCTTTAATTTGCAACACTCAATGTCATTTTGCAACATAGCCATCTTAATCACACAAGCACATAATAGTTCCACACTACTGTCAGATACTCAAATACAGGAGATGCAAGACATCATGTCACTTTCTGAAGGTACTCAAAATTCTACTGCTTGATCATTACCTGTGTAGTGAGAAGCTGCTGAGTGTCATCTACATCATTTGGAAACTCTGTGTCCTGCAGACTTTGTGTGAAACTGTCCAAAGCAGCTGATACTTCTTGCGTGTTGCAGGAAAACTTTTCCAAAGCCTAAACATTATGTGAATACAATTATGTTTTTCCCTACTCTGAAAAGTTTTATTAAAAAGTTAACTGGTTTACAGTCAACCAAAGTACACACACAACTGTGTACATCAATACATGAAATCCAATCAAACCAAACCCTACAAAGAAATTTAATATTGTGGCTGAAACATGTTGGAGCAATAACTAATAACAAATATAAACAATGTGCAACAAGTTTGTAATAAATATTGTATACCTACAAACTAAATTTACGCCATATGAAGATTGGACTGGTATCAGGAGACGGAAAGGCAAGGTTTGAGGTCCTCACAGTGCTGTGGTTGAGGATATAATATTGTGATGTTTGGTGAATGTTTTCCTATATTTTGTAGGAACCAAGATCCTTTGAAATGTGAGTAACTTCCCATCCATTGGAACAAAGTCTCAAACTAAAGACTTGAATCCTCAAAGTTGGGAACTTTACATTAAACACACAGATGCTCCTACCGTCCACCTATAGACTAATCACTATACTAGCCAAGCTATCTGAGGTCCTGTTTAGGTGGAGGGGAGGCCGCAAAGGATGGAAAAAGTGAACAATCAGAGCCATGGACAGGAAAGAGGAGATGGGTCATGGGAGAGGCCAAAGGGAACAGCAGATCTTGAAAATGCCCCAGTTATTCCTTGTTTTAAAAAAAAAAAATCTTGTATTTATCAAGGGTGTAAATAAAAGGCTTCCAAGAACTATGAACTCAGAGGAAAACCATCTTGTCTATGTAACGGGAAGGCGCCAGTTGGTGATATTAACACAATAAACCATCACAGAACCTTTGAAAACACCAACTTGGAGTTACTTTGATACAGGAAATCAATTTCTCCATAAAATCTTGACCTTACTCACCACTCGTTGCTGCAGCCACTCCTGATGGCAGTAAGGGATCTCCCCACCAAGGTCAGCTGTCAACTGACTCTTTTCCACATTTTCATGCAGTTCCTCTACATAATTACACACAACCACCTGTACAAAAAATTGAAGTACAGAAAGGACCACAAGTTATTTTCAAGACATCAAGTATGGTTAAATACAAATCACACCTCAAACCCCCACCCCACACACACACACACACATAAATATATAGCATCACTGCAAAGTACAAATATGGCACAGAGGCAGCAGTAAGCAGCAGCATGATGTTTAGAAATTATATTCCGTCCATAAAAGCATTTGAGGCTTCAGGTTGCCTACTGCATATGCCCCTACAACCCCTTCTGGAGTACATGGACCAGCCCAATGCACAAGTTGCTGTCAAGAGTTTATCATGTGTTTAAAACTACAAACATCCCTGTGAAGAGAATGTCAAGATGACTTACAGGAATACGGGCAAGAACACCAAAGGGGGTAGCGTAACAGTATGGGGGGGGGGGGCAAAACAGCTTGTTGGGTATGAGAGGAAGGAATACAGATGGGACTTCCTTTTTATGGCTTTGGCGTACAAGTAGCAAAGACTGAAGGCCGGTTGGTACATAAGCCAATTTTGAGACAATGTGACAGAAGAAATTATGGACCATTTAAAAGTAATGTCCTAGTCAGATGGTTCATGATTTATTAGTTACACCACTTACATCAGCAAATATTTTAACAATCAATGACACGACTTCAGCAGCAGACAATGTACCAATGAATTTAGTATAACATACATAAAACTCACCCTGAATTTAAACTCCTCCTTGAACAACTTGTTACTGACTTCAGAAATGGCTTTCTGTAGAAACCCTGCTGGCCGCAGGACATAAACTACATGAATAAGGCCAGGAAAGAAGCCCTAATGAAACAAAATGCACACTGTATGAAACAAAAACTACTCCACTGAGTTGGTTCTGTTAAAGTGAATAAACAGAATGACCATCTAACATACCTATGGATTTTATTCTATAGTGTAGATGGTCAACCTCCAAGAAAACTCCTTTGTTTTCACACCAGCTACTAATTTTTTCAACTCCCAGGAGCTTATATGACATGTTCAGATTGAGATCTCCATCCTCACATGCACATATGGGTCATAACATTTACATTCTTGTATAAAAGACACAGTCTTAATATAAATGCACCACAGTTGAAATACAGAAGTGACAGTTGACCAAATGCAATATATACAACAAAACCACGCCTGTATTAGATGGCCATTCTAGTACGATCTCAAACACGTGGTGAAAAACACCAAAGTTAGTTCTGTTAGTTGCATTTCACTGTATAATGAACATACTATTAGCGTGAATTTCAGCTAATATTGCTGGCATTTTTAAACTCCCTTACACTGACACATCACTGAAATGTGATAGCCAGAATGTCAGAGTGAGAACAAAAGATTCCCTAGAAGGGTTAATGCTGCGATTCCCATACTGCGCCAAGGCGGGGCGCTGTGGGTTATTTCAAAATATTGTTTTTTCTTTCAATTTATGTGTATTATTTTTTTCAAATGGCTACTATGTTGTTGGAAATAATAGTTAAGTTGTCTGGACTTAACTACTTACTAAATAGTAGGCTATGCATTTCTTTTGGCCTGGGGGTGCCATGAAAAAATTGTTGAGACACTAAGGGTGGCGTGAACCGAGGAAGTTTAGGAACTGATGGGTTATCGATTGCTATCATACATTTATCCCTAGGCTTCATTAAGTACCATGCCATGAAGAACTATGGAGGATTCGATGTGATGCTTGGTACAAATTGCACAAACACTAGATGAAGGTTGGTGGTCAAGTTCAAGCCTTGAACATTTCAACCCTCAGGAAATATCCACCTGTACCCACTGAAGACAGTGTGTGGGCCAAACAGCCATTCTGGACACTGCAGAAGAGACAGTAACCTTACCCCTGTCCGGAAATAAACCATCAGTTTTCACCCACCCGCCCACTGCCCAGTTATGATACTAAGTGACCTATAGCAGACATATTTTTACAGCCTGCTGGTTGGCATTTGCTCTCTCATTGTCTATATAGTACATAATTCAGTGAGTACTAATGATGCTTCACATGTTACATATAATAAAAGAGAATGGAAAATGACCATTGACAGTAAGTACATGTACATTTGCAAATAAGTCACTGTAACCTACACAAAAGTACTATCCCAGTATTGTGTTTGAGAGTGAGAAAATTACTACATGTTTCAGTCATGGCAGCTGATAGGCTAATCACGATTAAAGACAGGTACCCCACAAACACAAATCTAAAGTATGCTTGCTAAAAATTCCTGCCCCAGTGGTACATCACTTGGCAGGGTAATGTAACTACCTTCGAGTTTCCTGTGCTTTTCAGCAGACTCTTCAGACAAATTTCAGGTTAGACCCTAAAGTTACACTACAACAGCATGTACTCCACACTTTTCAGTTCAATGCCATCCAGTAATCTGATGCTGTGTAGTCTGAGTTACTAACAACATATACAAACAAAATACAGCACAGTAGTTCTACAAAATGAACACAAAAAATACTGTTTCCAAATACCTACTGAGATTTTGAGCAGGACGGTCTTGACCGAATGCCACTTGTCATTTCGACGATCTATCACCAAAACAAAACCCGAGTCTGCCTCCTGCATCCTGAAAAAGAGATGTTTAATAAGAGTGTGATGATATTCAGTACGATGTGTAAACCAAACAGAATAAACTTAGCATGGGTTTCCATTCTGTGTATTTTTCATATAGTAATTATATCTGTAACATACCAACAATAATAAGAACAGTTTTGAGCAAGTGAGACAGTTCTCCCTGAAGATGGCACAATAAGTGCCCAAACATGTAGAAAAGTATTGATAATAATACATGTGTTCTATTGTATATGTGCATTTTGTTGGTATATTAAAGATATAATTCTACTTCTTCCATTGGCACTACAGCCCACTGTGGGCTTTGGTCTGTCAAACAATGTCCTTCCATTTTTTCCTATCTGCCACCAACTCTCTCCATCTTCTCACTCCCAGCACTTGAAGATCTCTTTCTACTTCCTCTTTCCATCTTTTCCTGGGTCTTCCCCTTCT
>Ga0136643_10017445_pt1 | contig 10803 bp, 10 predicted proteins | sample TergutLab28metaG_FD_96883 | JGI IMG/M metagenome (GOLD analysis project Ga0136643, IMG submission 96883) | Labiotermes labralis P1 segment gut microbial communities from Petit-Saut dam, French Guiana - Lab288 P1 (version 3) (version 3) | ecosystem: Host-associated > Arthropoda: Insects >... | reverse complement strand
GGGGGGGGAATTTGGGGTTTCACCCTCCCCCCCCCCCCCCCGAAATTCCGAAGGCCCTCCAAAATCGTGCCAAACTCAGCCCGATTGTGAAAATTTTTAAAAATTGCTGAATTTAGGACGCCAACACCCCAAGATGTTTGGAAAAAAGACAGTAAAATTCTAAAATTACCGCCGGTTCGCAATTGTTTTGCATTAGCAATGACAAATAAATTGGTTGTCATCATAAATACTCTTAAAGTACCAAAAATAAAGAAGATTTTACTATATGAAATGAAATTTCTTGTAGGACATTACAGCTGCCTCCAGAACCCCTGACTAGAGGGCTACCGTCCCCAGATCCCTGTCCTCTGTCCTCAGCTGAATTTGTTGAACCCCCCCCCCCCACCAAACTTCCTGGGTACGCCACTGGTCTTAAGTGCTGGTATTACTCGAAATTTTACGTGTTATACCTAACAGTACTACGTTAAACTGCAAAGATTCTTATTAGGCATTCTTATTCAGTCATTTATTTAATATGGCTTCTGTCTATACATTTTTAACAGTTTAATCTGAAACATCCTCAGTCATGCAGTTAATATGAATTACTGACTTTTCGGAGGATATTTCTTTTTTCTGTCTTATGGAATCCTGAAAGTTAACAAAATATAGATAAAACAAGCATGAAAGAGTCTGTTGTTCACTTTAGGCATAAGTCGTATAGGGGAATATTATGGCAACCGGCGGGATTCGCTTAGCGTTCGTCTTCCGGGCATGCGCAAGCGGGCCGGTGCGGTGTACTGCACAACCCACAAACAAGCGGGCCGGTGCGGTGCACTGCACAACCCACAAATAGCCACGCTCGCCATACGTAAACTGCCATCCAGTTGTCGGCTGCTTTTTCATTTCGGTAGTTGTTTGCAAGGTTTGGTTTGTGCACGTACCAACACTGGTTTCTTTGTGGTCTTAAAACCGGTCACACGGCGGATAATACGCACGTATGAGAAGGATTTTTCACAACCCTGGATCTCTTGCATCAGATTTGATATACACGATATTCAGTGATATTTAGTTTTCTTGGTGCCGCAATAAATTTAAAAACAGAAGGAAACTCGAAGGTAAATATGACGTCATCTGCCATAGATTTTAATTTTTTTAGTGTGTTATAGTGTATAATTTGTACCGGGAGTTCCAGTTTGGTTTGTAGTATCGATTGGCATGGTGAAGTACAGTCTGGTACAAGGAAGTGTGTCTTTCATTAAGAGCTAGTTACGAATATGTTTGTTATAAATGGATATCTTGCTTAAAAGTTGACTTCTAATATATCCGACAGTCATATAATAGATTTGTACGTGATTTGAATATCGAATCATCTCACCGGAGAGGTTGAATTAAATCTAATTTTTATATTCAGTGCCATGCTGCATGACGCAATAATTTATCATGCCGATCCCAGTGGCCGCGTGGTCTAAGGCGTGGGTCTGCGGCCGCTTGCTTCTTGGGTTTGTGGGTTCGAATCCCGCCGGGCGGATGGATGTCTCTCTCTCTTGTGAGTGTTGTGTGTTGCCACCTTGAGGTCTGGGCGTCGGGCTGGTCACACGTCCAGAAGAGTCCTACTGACTGTGGTGTGTCCCGAGTTCGATCATGAGCCCTCGACAATGAGGAGGCTTTGGCCCTCTAGGGGCTGTTGCGTCATGGTAAAATATTGATCATAACATATCAAGAAATAAATCTTTTTGTTTAGTTGTTACTCATTTTTATTGACACGACATTTTCGAGTCACTCCATTTTCAAGGATTCTGTACATTTAGACAGCAGATGTTAAGACTTCTACGGCTTATGACTGGTGTCCGATATTTGGTATTATTTTAAACAAGACAGCCAATGTACGTATAACGTAAGAGTGATGCGCGTTCGTGCAACCATTGGTGTAGTGGAAGTACATATTACATATTCTGAGTGTGTGTTTGTAACCTTATGTATCCAGCGCCGTATTATATTGTCATCTGTAGCCTGTCTAGGCCGACCATATTTTTTCACATTGTCTCATAAACGGTTCTGTTTTCAAAAAAAAGCGCTTTGGAACCCAAGATGTGTTTTGTCTATAACTCTCGTTTGAAATATATCTAATTCCAAGAGGAACTGAGCGAGGTGTGATCAAATATGGAATATTGGTCTCCATGAAAAGTACCCGTTATTTTTGTCAGATTTTGATAAAACTTGAACTTTCTGGACGGAGTGTCGAAAAACACTCAAATATCAAATTTCATGAATATTCTTCCAGTGGGAGCCGAATTGTTCCATGAAAACCGGCGGAGTGACAGACATGACGAAGCCAATAGTCGCTTTTCTTAATTTTACGAAAGCGCCTAAAAATGAATCGAAATTAAATCATTACAATGCGAATTATAACCGTCCCTTAATATATTGTGTCATTTTTTCATTTACATGTCATCGTGTAGTATGTAAGTTACCAATGTACACTGGTTTCCTGTCTAACTTTGTCTATACCAATTTTGATGTGATACCCATCCCCTTGCCCTAGTTACTGTTTGTACAAGTGTCCGTTGTATCGTGGAGCACGACAGCTGTCACTGGAGCTATGACGCAAGGGACCTTCAGACGCCCAGTTTTTACACCTTTGTTCATTCATTTCAACTTGCATTATCTCATACAGGCCTCGGAGTGGTATGAATTCTTAACGGAAGCAGACTTCCTATGAGATAAAGCTGTCGTAGCTAGGGACACTATAAAATGGACACTCTTTTCTTCTCTTATCTCTTTCTTGGGCTCTTTCCCAGAATAGCGAAAATCGCCTTTTAGCGTCGTCACGTTTTTCTGTCCCTCCGCATGGAACAAATCGGCTTCCACTGGACGGATTTTCTTGAAATTTCACATATTAGTATTTTTTTAAAAATTTGTAGAGGAAATTCAAGTTTCATCAAAACCTGACAAGAATGACGGATCCTTAACATGAAGACCAATGTATATTTGTGGTGTCTCACTGAATTTTTTGTAAAACGCGAATTGTTTCAGACAAAAGTTGTGGAGAAAACAAAACACATTTTATTTTCAGTAACTTTTTTGGAAAATCCTGCTGTTTATGAGATAATGCTGAAAAAATATTATAGAGCTTACAGGCCACAGATTACAGTGTACGTACTTCACGCGTTTGACATGCAGGATACCTAAGGCTACAAACACACACTCAAAATATGTAATATTAGCTGCTTTTGCACTGCAACAACGGCTGCACGAATGCTCCTCAATGTTACGTCATACGTACATTGTATTGTTACTACATATAGCTGCAATTTCAAGACATGAACTAAATATATTTTTGAAATAATTTAGTTATAATCTGTTGTAAGACATTATTAGTTAATGTAAGAATATTAAGATCTTAAATGAATAATCAGCAATTAAGTTGTACATTTTAACTTGTAAGTCGTTCATACAGTCTGATGATGGTTTGATCATAAGCCGATAATTGTGCATATGTGTTGATTTCCTGACTTTAAATATATAGTTGTGTTTGATGGAGGTGTTGTTGGTTTTGTTGGTTTAGCGTCACTGTTGTGCACTATCGCCACCATCGCATGCCGAAACTTGTACAGGCGCAATAAAATGGGAAGATTAACAGTCAAACGTGAAGCAACAAAGAACAGAAAATCCTGAACCGCCACTGATAACAAAAATAAATTTGAAAATGTCCCAATATACCGCTCTTAAAAATACGTTTACGACCCTGTATTTGTAGTTTATTCTTATTCAGCTTGCTTAGTCGACAGCAGAGGTTATGTAGATTTGAACCATATCATATTAAAAGGTAAAGTTATCCCTCTTCGCAACATGAAGTCATCTGGGAGAACAGAACTATAGCTCCAGTCTTCTTAACCTCGGAACTAGATGGAGTTGTGTGGTCAGGTTGACGCTCCGGCCGCTTTACCCCCGTAAAGGAACCATAGATTGAATTGAATAGTAGTCTCGGTGGGCCCCAGTGCAATTCTGGATGTTTTGGAGAAGACAAAACTCTCCCAAAAAGTAAGAGGTGAGGCATTAGTGACATGCTTGAAGGCAGTGCACCAGGTGTGTCAGTAAAGGGTAAAATAACCCACACGTAACGGTGGTAGTAGCTGTGACGTCTCGAGATTCTAACTCGTTACTTACCTTAACGGAAGACCTTACAGTTAACTTGATCTACAGTGTTCCAGTATTATGCATAAAGACCAAAATGACTTCCTTCAATAAAACCTCAACTCTGTATGTAAATAGGACATGATTTCACCGCCCTGAATTTAGAACGTCTTGCTCCAAATTCCCTGACCCCTGAGCACTGCATATCCTGGCTTTAAATAGAGTAGTCCACGAAGGCTTAATTGATATTTAGCCGGCGTAGCTGTACGGTGCTCTGACACGGAATTGCGGTTAAGCTTCAGCGTGACTTTGGGAGGGAGGGGGAGGGGGACCGCGGTAGCGCAGTGGTTAAGGTGCTGTGCTACTAATCGGAAGGTCGCTGGTTCGATTCCAGATGGTGTCATTGGAACTTTTCATTGACATAATCCTTCCGATCACATTATGGCCCTGGGGTCGACCCAGCCTCCTACAGAAATGAGTACCAGGAGTATTTCCTGGGGGTAAAAGGGGCCGGTGCGTAAGGCTGACAACCTTACCACATCCTGTGCCATTGTCACGTAATCTGGAATCCTTAACTTCCTGGAACCCTCTGGGCCACTCCAGGCCTGTAATGGGACTGATTTACCTTTTTTTATTGTTCTAGGAATTAGCGGTCGGAACGTGAATTTGGCCATTCTTTTGCAGTATCTGCTTCGTATACTGTTCCAGAATGTATCACTCATGCTTCTGCTGAGACTTTGAACGCTGTGATATTGGACAGTGTCAAAACGTGTAAGAAAGCGCCCCTTACGGAGTCCTTTACCTTGAATAGTTTTGTAATTAGCGTCTGTTGCAGCACCATGTCTCCTCCTGGAAAATGCCTTGCGACAGAACCGCCAGTGACACCACTGTCGAAGCTTTCTGTAACGGATATGGAGATGATAAGGCCTGATTTGGAGAGCCGCTGCACATGGCGTCCGGATTTGGACAGAGCGCTTTCCCCTCACAACCACATCCCACTGCAGTGAGTACAACATTTTGTTTTATTGAGTGAACCCTTTTTCTGCTGCTCGCAGTTGTACTCGTCCTGCTTTAAAAAAAAATATTTGATGGCTGTAGGAAAACTGAAATAAACCAGTACGTCTATACTTATCCATGGAAATATTTAAGCACAAGTTACATTTCTTAAGCACTTCAAGCAATGTAAACTGTATGTATGCATTAGTATGACAAATTTTCCCTTGGACCAGAAGCAGACCTAAAACTTTAGGTGCCAGACAAATCTTCGCCATCAGGATGTGTAAGTGACCCGTGTCGACTGGTGTGCACCTTCTAATCAACAGCCAACCAATGTCACTGCAAACGGGACTTCCTCCACCCATTCGCAGAAGTACAAAGATCGCAAACGACCGCTAGGCGTATAGGAAACTTCTGGCATTCACGTTCTGTGGTGGGCTCTGTTCGACTGGGTTTTCAAGGTCAAAAACTTCTTGGACCTGTTGACCCTGAAATTAAGGTTACGAACCTTCGAATCGTCCGCAACTGTTTGCCATTCGACACAGCTTCCATTCCAGGAAGCTTGAATGTTCGGCACACCGCTGTGAGAACCTCGTAGTTTGCAAATTTCGGAACGTTTGGGAGTTTTTTTGGACATTCCCAACCACAGCAATTGATGACTATCGTATATGGAAAATATGTGGTGATTATAGAGGTGTGGCGTTTGTCTGACTCAAAGGTTTAGCGTTTGACCTTAAAGACAGACACGCCTCAGACGAGGGAAAAGTAGCTTAGGAGCAGGCGTTTACCGCTAGGTTTCTGCCATTTAAGTTGGACTAGTGTACGGGATTATTTCAACAGGTTGTACATTCTATGGCAAGTCTCGTAGCTTTTAACGCCGCTAATAAGAAAACCTTACGTTAGTTCAACACTGCTAAGACAATAAATAAAACCGGCGAAGTTAGCCTTACTTTTATGGAAATTGCGACTCCCTGTATTATACATGATCATTACCCCATAACTTGGCCACCCGCGTATCTTGAATTTTGGCCACAGTTTCATATTTATTTCTATGCTTTTTGTATAAGTTCAACCTCTCTATGTTGCCCGACATAAACGGTTGCATATTTTTTACGCCATGATGTACATGGGCCGAAATCCTCATTCATTAGCAGAACTACGCTTTGTCCATTCACACTCCATCCTTTCTCAACGAGTATGGACAACAGATTGTAACTTACTGGTGGCAACTGATCTCCTGTACTTCAAGTCCCTGTTCATTGACAGGGTTGTATACCTGCATTCCAACTCGACGGCTTGTCTCTGCACACTGAGGGCCATAAATAAAATTTTAATATGAGTCATCTCTGGAAAACCTTGATCAGCCGTTTTGATTTTTCCCATTTTGGCCAGTTACAAACCTCCTGTACATAAGGCCATAGACTTAAACTTTTGAGAGTCCTGTACTCTGCATTATGTGGTACGATATCAGTTTTCCATCTCATCGCTTCCAAATTTGGTCTTCGACCCATCTGTAGTAGCCTCGTAACTGGAGTTCTGTTCAGAGACAGGAACTTAAGGACGAAACGCAATTCATTTTATTAAAGACCAGTTCCTACCGCTCACTAAACACTTGCATTCTCAGTTATGAAAACCAGTCACTGAATGAAGAATGGGAAAAAGTTCGCACTTGGTTCTGAGATACATATTTAACATATAAACTCATTGTTGGCAGAATGCAGAATTTCGGAATGTTAAAACCGACAGTACATATACTAACTGCGATGCTGACCACATCTACACCATCTTCATGGCGTGGTAGTACAAGAGGCCGATAAGAGTGGCGACTCCGCGAATTGCTGTTTGTTCGCTCTGGTTCAGGGAATCCAGAATTGCCAATACACCCGCGGCAGTTGGCGACAGTATTAATTAGCCAGCGAATGCTGTCGTAAACGTGAGTTGAAAATAAAAATCACATGCCAGTTTTGAGGTTGTTCCAGCGGGGCATGACGTTCGCTAGTCATAACACTGTATGATTGGGTAATCCTATCCAGGCGTTGGAGACAACGTAGTCTTGCAATTTTCAAGGTTAGAAATGTCCGTGAAGAATACCACGTACACGCTGGAGGTGGTAACCGGCTGATATTTGAAGTGTGTGCCATCTGAAGACTTGCTTGCAGCATAATTGCTTTGTCAGTATTCTCAGTGTCTGCCTGGATATCGCATGTACCGCCATGATAATGAATGTGTCAGTTGCCCCATGTGTTATTGGAGGACCTACACAGATGGTGAGCTCACTTTAATAGGCACCACTACCACAACTATTTCAACATAAGGTGCCGCTGCCCATGTCTGTTTGTAGATACAAACTATTTAGGATTCTAGTTGGATATTACATTTTTCTTTTATTTCAGACGTCACGTGCCAAAAATTATGCCAAACATACTTTCGGCTATTGGTTGTACGCCTATGGTTGAAATGAATAACATTCCAAAGTCTCTTGGTATACAATGCAAAATGCGTAAGTATATTTTTTCGGGTTTAATATCTAGTAATATTTATGCCAAACCATTCCACAATTGATATAAGTCCAAGGATAAATGAATCCAAATAATATATCGTTTTGACGTTTGTGATAGGTTCCTTGTGCCCTTTCTGGGTACAAAATTTCAGAATACTATAAAAATATGAAATGGCAGATGGCACTGTTATATGTGCCACAACAAATAAATATAATTTATTGTGACATCTACTCGAAGCAAGGCAGCTATGGTTTACTGAGACAGATCAAAGTCCTGTATCAAAGCTTTGTTCATTATGACAAAAAAATGCATTCTTTTGTATTTGATATGCGTGATATTCCATGTGATAATCAATAAGTTGACGGTCTTCTGTTTAATTCACGTTTGTGTGCAGTACTAGAGTGATAAAAAAAAATCAATATTTATCTCCATATTCCTTAGAGGAAACAAAAATGAATAGGATTTTTAAAAAGTTCTGTATGACAATCTCAGTGTAACAGGAGTACAGTCATATCTTAAAACGATGTGTAGATCAAATGTTTCTGTGTAAGTGAATGTTGGAGATAGAACACCGAATTTTTTATATTATATGTGTTTCTTATCTTTGCTTGTGTTTACAGTGGCAAAGTGTGAATTTCTGAATCCTGCAGGAAGTGTGAAAGATCGCATTGCAGTCAGAATGATAGAAGATGCTGAAAAGAAAGGAATTCTGAAGCCTGGAGTTACTCTGATTGAACCCACTTCAGGGAACACAGGTTATGTTCTGTTTTGGTTGCTTGAATTTTGTATTCAGAAGTTTTACACAGATGTTTTTCTGCACAGAAAGGTAAAGGAGTGTAGAAGTAGAACTAAATGAGAGGCGTCCCAAAACAACTTAAGTGTGAGGTTGTGTGGGCTCCAGTGCTTACTTGGATATAGGTGAGGAGAAAAATTCAAGCATTTGCTACAGTTTCAAAGCCAAGTTGGTCTCATGAGCTTGTCCATTAAACTGTGATCTATCCAGCATCATTATGTAACTTATCAAAGTATGTCTTCAAGTTTGGATGTTTTGCTAACCATGCATCTCAGTATAATCTTAGTAATTAACCAACTTAATGAACAAAATCTTGTTTTATAATAAGTTTATTATATGCCTCTACATGTTTTGAGCACTATGTGCTCATCATCTGGAGCTCAAAATTGTTTTGTACAGCATCTGGTATCGTCATACTTGTAGGTGGCTGTCCCGTGCAGAGCTGTGCACGGGACAGCCACCTGCTACTTGCAGGTACGATACCAGATGCTGTATAATACAATTTTGAGCTCCTGATGATGAGCGCATAGTGCTCAAAACATGTAGAGGCATATAATAAACTTATTATAAAACAAGATTTTGTTCATTAAGTTGGTTAATTACTAAGATTATATTTCCAAGTTTTGTAAATACTGATGAATTAAAACCAACCACATATGTAGGGTTTGGAACTACCCAACTACCTTTTCTGTATGTCCAATGTGTTGTGGCCCATTTGGGCCAGTATCAAGTTTAATACAGTTGGAATTACCCAAGTTGTACTGAACTCCTGGATAATGATACACAATTGCCAAAACATGCTGGAGACATAATAAGTTAATTTGGCAAACCCAACTTTGTGCACATCGTTTATTTTAGTTAAGTGATTGATTAAAAGTGTATGCAGTAATAATCCACCATTACATTTCTGTAGGTATTGTCTGAAATATATTTTTGTCTGATACATTTGTTTTAACTAATGTAACCATTGTTTTGTTAGGTTTGGGTTTGGCAATGGCTGCTGCTATAAAAGGATACCGTTGCATCATGGTGATGCCTTTGAAGATGTCAAGTGAGAAGGTCAATGTGCTTCGAGCCTTTGGAGCCGAAATAGTTCGAACACCCACAGCAGCTGCCTTTGATTCTCCGGAAGGGCTTATTATGGTTGCACAGAGGCTCAGCAAGGAGATTCCTAACTCCATAATTTTAGATCAGGTAAATGATCAACTAACCAACTGATGAGCCAGCTAGCAAGGTAGTAACTGTTCAAGAGACCTGTATAGTTACAAAATCCAATAGTGGTTCTTTTGCCACAAGCCATCGTTTGGAGCCTTTCCTTACCTAGGTCACTCTAGTGTCCTTCCTGATAACAATTCAAGATTGCATAGGAGCAACATACAAAAAAAGTGTGTGTTTGTGAATATCCTCATTTCTGTATCGACAAATGAACTGGTATGTTGGCTTGGGTTCTAGATGGGCGGTTCTTATCAGACCCACCAAAATATTGCTGGATTTTCTTCAGATATACTACTCTACCCTACTTCTTCTTAACCATTCATGTATTTATTTATTCATTCATTTTTAAATTCAGTGGCTTTACATCGAATTTGAAAATGTGTTGTTCTCACTTTTCACAGAGCATGAATTAGCCAGTAAGAATTTCTTGTTTTCTGCTGTATAACACAGAATAATTTATTTCCTTTTCTGTTGAAGGAGCATGATGCTTTGTTACAGTGAATAATCAATGAAAGCCATGTTCATTTTACACCTTGACTTTAAATCTGAAGTTAACTAATGCAACAAATATGTCACTTAAACTCTAATATATGTGAAAAAATTAAGGTAAAAACTGACATTACATCCTATCTTTGTATGATTGCAAAAGGGTGAAGTGAACAATACCTGGTAACATCTTCATAACTGTACCTTAGAGTAAAGAGTACTTCTTAGTGCTGAATTGAATCAGGTTTTTTTTCATTCTTTTACTGATTATTGCTTTTTCAGTATCGCAACGAAGGCAACCCTTTGGCTCATTATGACTTAACAGCTGAAGAAATATTGACACAATGTGATTTTCAATTGGACATGCTGGTATGTGCTGCAGGTACAGGGGGTACCCTCACTGGCATTGGACGCAAAATCAAGGAAATGTGCCCCAAGTGCACAATTGTGGGTGTTGACCCAGAAGGCTCCATACTTGCTCAGCCAGATGAGCTTAATAAAACAAATGTGTCATTCTATGAGGTGGAAGGTATTGGATATGATTTTATCCCAACAGTACTGGGTGAGTCTTTCAAAGGTCACAAAACACTATTATGTAATGCCTCACAACCCAGTAATTTACTGTATCACAGGTTACTTCCCAACGTTCCTGTGCAATGGACAAATTAATTGCAGGGGGGGGGGGGGGGCATATTTTAT
>Ga0136643_10017444_pt1 | contig 10804 bp, 2 predicted proteins | sample TergutLab28metaG_FD_96883 | JGI IMG/M metagenome (GOLD analysis project Ga0136643, IMG submission 96883) | Labiotermes labralis P1 segment gut microbial communities from Petit-Saut dam, French Guiana - Lab288 P1 (version 3) (version 3) | ecosystem: Host-associated > Arthropoda: Insects >... | reverse complement strand
CAGTACCCAAGCTTCACTTCCAAATTTCAATGCTGCTTTAGCTGTAATGTTGTAAATTCTTAACTTTGTTTCTTTGTTCATTTGTTTTCCAAAATGTCTCCGTATAGCTCCGTTTATTTTGTTATTTATATGTCTTTTTGAAAACAAATAACTGGAATTGTGGCAGAAGACTGTTGGGTGTGCAGGCTTTATCGGCAGTGCTTACATTACTAAATTAAATCGACACTGACAAAGCTAAATTAATCTAACCAATGGAATTGACGGACAGAAGCAAATCTCGCAACACTGACCACTATAAGTGTATTGCGCGATTTGGTATGCCTTGAATCCACATTGCCGGTTCGGCGGTACATTAGAACTTGGTCATACTTTGATTAAATATAAACTTTCTGGTCTTTCACTTACACATTTTGTTGCTCACGTAAATTGTTAATTTCCGTGGTAAAGTGTTTAACAGAATAATAATTTAAATAAATCATTCAATTTTATATAAAATGATTTTTCGGCGCCTCTTCCAATAAATACAAACAAACAAACATTCTGTTATTATTTATAGACTGTATGTGGTGAGGCCAGAAATTTAAGGGCAGTTATGGAAGTAAGTTCTTTTCAAGTGAGAAGTGCTTACATTACTCACTTAGATTATAAGAGCGTGGAAAAATTGACGGCAAATTGAATGCAATGTGTTTTCCTTCCTTCTAACACTCATTCCAAATCAAAGCATTCATTTTATTTCTGATTCGACATTACAGCTTATCCAGCCGGTTAATGTAGCCGTGACGTTCTACACCCTTATTCATAATTTCTGTGCTAAGAATTTCGGTTGGGACACATTCTACCCCGAATTAACATTCTCGTGACTATTCGTGCGTTCGTTCCAGGAAGGATTATGAATGTTGTCTCAGAGAGGCCACGGAGGTTCCTTCCAAATCCTTTCCATTGTATCACATTTCCATCGTCCTGTTTTGCAGCCAATGTATCTGCTTTACTCCAAGTTTCGTAAAATACATAACAGAAATATATAGGCTAAATGATTTAAGAATAATATATACAGGATGGCACATAAAATGTCGGATACTAGAGGAAACATGCTAAAGATAGGATCTCAAGTAACCTTAGCTACACTCTGTGTAGCGTGAGAAAAGCTACGCAGACTTAAATCCCTAATATATCATAGCAATTGAGTCAAAACTAGCGTTTGTGGGTCACAGCCTATTTGTCATGACCACTGTTAAACTGTGCCCTCTGTGAGGTACGTGCTGAGGCAGAAATGGGCTGTTAAGTATCGATCATGATTACCGAGTTTAACGGGTGTTTTGTTTTTCGTGACCTATGGGATGAGGCTGAAGAAGCTACGGATCATCGAGGATATAGTACAACAGAGCGCAACCAGGTGGCAGTAAGCCCATAAGTAATATTAAAGCTTTGTTTGCTCAAAGAATCAAGAAAGAATTAACGAAAGGGACAGGAGGATAGGGAATTAATATTATGGCAGTAGGTCGTCAGATGGGAATGCGGATAGCTACAGTTATCTGCTGATCTGTTTGGTTGAAATGGTAGCACCTCAGAATTGCATCTGGGAGGAACCAGTTCAAATCTTGCCGGGCACCAGTTATCATGATTGGGAGTTGTTTTTATATTTCTCAGTAATTCTAGGCAAAGGCTGCCGCAGTACACAGTACAACACCACGACAAACCTGAAGTTTTTCTTAAATCTCACCACTTACCGTAAAAAAAAAGACGTTAAATTATCCAGAATGTATGATGAGAAAATAAACTTCAGTCCCCTTTTGGCAACGGTTAGTGTCTAATGTGTTGACACCCCGATGAAAATAATATGTCTGCTAATTATGTATCTTTAGGGGCCACAAAATCTGCATCATGTGAAATTCGTTAGCGTTAGCAAAATCCACATTGAATGTACCACGCACGAGCGCCCCTTGTTTGAAGCCCATCAACGTGTTTTGTGTACAGTGATGGCCAAAAGAGTAATTGAAATCGCTCTTTGTTAGCATATCCATTTTGTGTTTATGCTATGTACTCCAATCAGCTCTTCCTAGAACGTGGTGAACAAGACCAAAGCGACACATGCCAGACATATCTCCCTTAGCATTATATAGATTGCAAATTATTGGCGTAACAAATTGCCATAAAGGTAAAATTATATTCAATAGATAATTACAGGTATACAATTAATTTTTTATAAACCCTAATTGAAGAGTATATGAATTATTTATTCGAAATGTGATTTCCAACAATTCGTGCATTGTTGACGAGTATGTACAATAATACGGTATTAGTGCTAATACTGTTGTTGTGTTTATGGTTTTGAAATTCCGTGTACTCAGAGAGGGAAATATTTTTACTTCTCAAGAGCACATTACGTCAAGTTAACAACACGTGTAAATAAAGATATCGTATCTGTTCATCCATTTGCACGTTTTCTTGGTCAAACCGCTGATCACATTTAGTTGCTATGTGGTATAAACTATCTAGAAATTTTGTCCAGTGAATTTTATTTTCATAGTATCTATTTTTTAATAAAAATAACTCTTTACAAGACTACAATTAATTTTTTACGTTTTTATCAGAAATGGCGCATGGAAAAGTTTTGTACATAATAACGCAGGGATATCGCTGGTGTCCACGTTCGTTAAAAATTTTTTTTCAACTTGGAGGCGAGCTTCTAACAGCTCTGTGGATAATTTTTTCCTAGCATCTGACCCTGTGTCACTGGCAGATGGATACCAACGCGCCCGGAGAGACTTTTCGCTTTCATATGCTATCCTGAAGTTCGAGGCAACATGTTTCCCCAACAACTTTGGTATACACATACCAAACTATACGGCGTCGCATTCAAGGAGACTCTAACTTTTGAATTTCAAGTGTGATTAATTTTATTTCAAAAGATTTAGTGAACGCGAATAACAATAATTTAACAACCATGGTTGCCTTGACTACAACAATATTTAAACAGCTTTGTAAATGTTAACAATTAAGGAACTCATTACGATCCGCTCAGTCAAGAGCAGTTTTCTTTGGCGGCAAATACAAGCTATCATTTATTTAACAATTCGTCACACATTTTTGACGGTTGTAAAATAATATCAGGCCACAATCCTAGTAATTGACCAACTTAATGCACAAATTCTTGTTTTATAATAAGTTTATTATATTCCTCTACATGTTTCGAGCATTACTGTGCACAGTAGTGCTCGAAACATGTAGAGGAATATAATAAACTTATTATAAAACAAGAATTTGTGCATTAAGTTGGTCAATTATTAATATGAAACTGAGATGCTGCACGGTCAGCAAAACATCAAAATCAGACCACAGTTCACGCACTGTACATGGACAGTCAAAGTCTCTCACTTATATCAAGAAGCAATTAGAATGCCTATTACGAAAAGTTTGCATTTCTTAAGGTATTCCTGTGATATTAAAAGCTACAATTTTTAAAAATTTTGAAATTTAAAAGAATGGATATTACAGACGTAAGTTGGTAACTGAAACGTCAGTATGTCGGCTTTGAAACAAGCTTAGGGTACCTTTAAATGCAAACGAATCCTGGAACATAAATAACACTAGTTTTCAGTAGCGGCACAAAATAAAAAAAAATTACAAGGAATGAATTTAAAAATTTGTGTACTGAGAAGGCATAATAGTCATAAATGTCGACTGTGACTTAAATTTACAAAAGGCTGGCTTCTTCTTGTTGTTTCGGTTTACGTAAGAAGTGTCCAGATAAGCACAATATCATAAAAGAAAAACAAATGAATACTACACAAGTTAACTATTATATATATGTATGTATCCATATATCTATATCTATATATATGTATATCTATATCTATATTTATATCTATATGACTTTAAAGAATCCGAAGTGTTTTAAAAGTTCTTATTTTATTAAAATTTAGTAGCTAAAATTTTCTCTTGTACAAGTAACAAACTACATACGATTAACACCGCAATATAATGTTATGTAATTTATTTTAGTTAATGATATGTAAGGATATTGTAAGAACAGACGAAGGGAGGGGAAATATTAGTTGGTTTATATACTTATAAAAATTAACTTGAGTCCAAAATGGAAAATTTGTCTGTGTGACTGCGTGTAGTGTAGTGCATTTTAAGGAACATTTAGCTGGTAAATATATTTTAACAGCTCATGGAAACAAGGCTTCATAAATTATATGGCGATTTTTTAGAAATTTTGCACTGAATCTACATTTTATTTACGATGTGTGTTGCGTTGCTTAGGTGATTTATTGTTGAATACAGTTCAGTGTTATTTGAAAAGTAAGCTAAATACGGTATCAACAACTTCACTGTTACAGTTGCAGTTTGTTCTCTTCTTAAGATTTTATATGACGTTCTTGGTTAGGACTTTTGTGGTTCCTCATTCCGAAATACATGTAGGAAAATTCCGTTGAGGTAGATTTATTTACAAATGAGAGCTTCGTAAATGAACGGAAGTACAGTAGAGAGGAAAGTCCACTTCAGCACTAATAAAAAAAAATTGATGCGCTTCTGGCAATCGGCTTGTAGCGGTGATGTAACAATTACCTTTCTACTGACGGAAATAGCAAAATCTAATTCTGCAAGAAACGTATAGTAGCACGAAGCAGGATAATTCAATGAACCGGCTATCCCGAGGCAAAGAGCACTGTAAAGTACATTCTCTACAACAGAAATAAATTGTTTCTTCTCCACTATTTGCAGATTGGCCTGGGCTCAATGCAGCTTAGTCGACCCCCCTTTTCATCGGGAAAGAAGCAATGGGATCGTGGAAATAGTCACTCCTCTTTGTTGAGTGTAGAATTTAGGAACTCGTGCATCATTTTGTCTTTTAAATTACTGCATTTTGGCTTGTTGTTTAGGCTAAAAGGAAAATAACTTTTTTATGTTTTGCTGACCGTGCATCCTGGTACGACTCTGAACAAATTACCAACTTGATGCCCAATAGTTCCTTCTCAACCTGCACACCGGACGGTCACATGCAGAGAATACTATACCAGATGCTGTATTAATATAATTTGACCTCCTGATGATGAGCACAGAATTGCTCGCAACATGTAGAGGATTATAATAATAAACGCATTATATAACATAATTGTGCATCGAGTTGGTTATTTACCCAGAGGGAAACTAACTTGTTTTATCAACGTCAAGGTTGAAGATAAAGTTATTGTGCCCAAAATACGAAGGAATATTCTTAATCTCGGCAATAGGTAGAGATGAGTGTTCAGGTTCAAGCTCGCGTTGTTTTATCCACGGTAAACGCATGATGGAAGAGGAGGCTGGGATTGCCCCACAGATAGTCCGAGTGCTTTGGAGAAGAGAAAGATCTTTTGTTACTGTGGGTAGTTAAAACCACGATTCCAGGGTTACTGTCACCGACTGTTAATATGAAAATCAGGTCACATTAATAACTTAGAGAAATGATATTACAAAATAAGAATAAAACTTGAAATTTAAGTGCGTCGTAAAAGTCTGTGGGTTAAGGACAAAAATTATGATCTTGCTGAGATAACGTATCAAGAATTTGACTGTACTAATTCATTTCCTGGAAAAAGGTCCTTCTTGAAAAGCTACTAATGCCACAGTTTTCAAGAAATGAAGAAACTTTCGTAGAAACCGAATGCCTTTTCAGACGTCTGAAGACAAAACCCTCACATGCTCTTTTATTAACCAATTCTTTATGAATCATACAAATATGAATCTTTGTTTGAGCCACTAAATAATGCTGGCTAGTGGGATTTAGCACAGCCAGGACTTTTGTTTTGCAAAGTGCTGCGTATTATCTGCATGAAAATAGAACAGAAGTTTTAAAGATAATTTCTTGACCAGATAGAAATGTAGTGGTCATTTAAATAAATTGGTGATGGGTTCATATAAGTTTCACATTTGGTTAATAAATTTTTAGATATAAAAAGGTAAATTATGTAAAAATTCGAAGGTGGTACTAATACACCACCTTGCAACGCGCCGCTGGTATCTCTACTGGTGTAGGTGCTTTTCAAAGACTCAATCTGAGAGAATTTTACAAAATTCACCATCTGTGGTAGCGGAATTTTAGTTCATGTGAAGCTGTATTTGAATACTTAATCTCAGCCTGGTTACATATAAGAACATGTGAGAATTGTGCATCTATTTGAAGCAATGCCAGTCACTAAAACCTTTAAGATGCTTTTTAATATTATCCTCTCTTTATGGAATGAATTTGAAATGGTTTAGATTAGGACCAAATGTCTCCTTTTGAATGCTGTGCAATCTTTCTAGTAGCATCAAAAACAGCGTCCAACGTTACCGATCCTTCCCATGTTATCCATTCTTTTCACTGTTTCAAAGAATATTTCTGTATGCCCCCTTGAAACCCATCCGTTGTATGCTTACCGTTAAAATTTTTACCGAAACGTGTGCGAAGAATGTGAATTTATTTTTATGCACTACCTGCTGAAAATGTGTAAGGTATTTCCTAGACTGATTATAATAGACTGTTGACGATAAACATTTCAAGCAAAATTAAAAAAAAAAACAGGGAGAGCAAGTTTATTTTAGTCGTTGTGTTGTCGTTTTCCACTCTTCAGGAGACACACCAATGATAAAAATACACGCTGGAGCCTTCAAAGTAAACAGGTCATACGTATGTATATGCAGACTGTAGCGACTGTCTTCTTGAAACATTCCTCCATTTGGAAGCTATGCTGAATGAAATATTAATAAACAATATTCCATTTCACTGAAATACCACCGGAAAAACTCAACACATAACACGCGTTTCTTATAATCAACATTTAAATTTGCTTTCGAAATTTCCTTTCAAATTTGCTAAGAGTTTAGTCCTGTTCCATTTCTTTGCATGGACTCTTCTTCTAGTGACTATGCGTTCGTTTTTATAATGCAGTGCAGAGGATTGATTTTTGGTTTTTCGCCGAATTGCTTGAAAGTAGAGTCACGTGTCGATATTCAGCGCTAAATGAATTATTCATGGTAATCTCGTTGTCTGATATTGGGTCTTTTAACATCTGAATTCTACAGGTGGGAATAACGGCATCCATAACAAATGCGACAGCGTAGCCGTGTGAGAAATCGTTTAGGCTTGTCACGGTGTAATTTGTGTCTTATTGAATACGATTGTAGCTTTCTTTATTTCCGAAAGATGTCAGGAATATACTTTCGTTTCAAGCCTTAAAACTATTCCAGGTTTCTTTATAAGCATTGGAGAAAAATTCAGTCAAAAGTATTACTTATGAATGGATTACAGAGAAAAAAGAATATGAAGGTATAGTTAAGTTACTGACTACTGGAGCAGTTATTTTTCAAGATGAAGACGGAGGCGTATATTTAGATCACGTTTTTCGTTGGACCTGACCCCGTCCATCATGATACTTGTTTAACACATTCGGTAGGATTCTACACCCTTTTTGACTTTAAAGACTGAGACTATGTTTTTCCCACTCGTTGTCACGTATCTACTACAGTACGTGACGCTACAATCCAAAATAACTTGTTTATGTGACCAATTATTTCAAGTCTCATGAAAAGAGTATTAGCATCAAAATATTGACGTATGAAATGTCTGCGCTCAACAGATTCATATCTCTAGAAGCTTACATTTCCTTATGGTGTTTCATGTGGTCAAAAAATAATTAGCGGACCGGCAGAAAAAAAAGTTTCAATGAAGTTCATTGTACTGGGGCCTACAGTAGTCAGAAAGTCTTGGTAAGTGAATGATTTTATAGCATATTTTAACATCGTACATACCGTGCGTCATGTTCTACACTGTCCTTTTACTTACCAACTCTCGTGCATTACATTGTGTTTGTTGGCTCACGTATCGGTTATTGCTACTACGCCTTTCGATGTATATGGACACCATCTTCAGGGTGATCACTGAAAGGTGTGTAAATAAATCGAGACCAGTAAAAGCAAGAAATTATATGTGAGCGAAGAAACACAATGTAGTGCACAACAAGAGGTAGATGGGGATAATATTATAATGTGTTTATAATTTACTGCTCAAAGATAAATGCAGTTGGAATTTTAACTCAGGTTTATAGCAAGTTTTACGATAAATTACAGTTTTTTCTTCTTAGGAATGTAAATAGAGAAAGTAGCGAAATACTCATTCTGTTGACTGAGATATTTTAGAAACGAAGAGATTTTTTGTTGGTATTGAAAAAACTACTTAAATATTTCTTCTGGATTTCAAATATGAATTCCCGTTTACTCAAAGAAGTAGGCTGTACCAACTATTTTATTTTGGTGATAAAGATGACGACATTAAACGAATTTCTCTTACACATTCCTTGAGATAGACAACCCTGAGACAATAAAGCAATATTGTATGACGTCACTGACCATATATCTTGATAACTTCTTGACCTCCCAAGCAGTTAGCTTGATACGTTAATACAAATTACTGCTAAGGAGCAAAACAAATCTAGAAATTTTTCTTATAGAAACGTAAAAGAAACATTGTAAAGACAGGACATGGGGAAAGGAATTATTGACACTGTATAATTCCGTAAAATACAGGGTTCCTTTTATGTGTGTAAGACCTTTAGTTTTATTTGTGGCTGAAGTTGCTTGTAGTTCTGTTTCGACTTGAAAGTTTATTTAACTTATTTATATGTTAGGTTCAGTTGAACCCAATTAAGTGAAAACAGCAATTTGAAGTTATACCTGAAGTTCCTCACAGCGGTTTTGTTAAATGTTTAGGTCCTTGGTAATTTTACGCTTAGTAGATTAGTGAAGATATACAGAGATTTCAAAGAATTTTATTGCTTTCATCGTCGGGTTCTGGCTGTCTGAGAAGATGAAACGTCGGTAATTAATCACTATTAAAAGCAGTAGAACATTTCAGATAATAAGAAACTTGATACTTAAGTTCCTTACCTCCATTAATTCAAGAAATATGGGAAACTTATATGTTTATCTAATGTTAGCTTTCCAGACGAAACATAGAGCGAAAAAAAAATAATGCGTCACAAACGAACGTTTTGAATTTACTGCTAACATGAAATATGTACTTTCCAGGAACTTATCTTTATTTTGCAAGATGTCTGTACGTGTACATTCTATGAATTTTTTAAAAACTTTGTGGGATCAGAGAATATATATGCGCTTTGTAGTCTGATGTATAAACGCAGAGAACAAATTAGTTTTGTATATTTGTGGCAGGTTCTACCTACAAAGCCTTTTTTATACTTGCAAGTAGCAAATCCGAATCATCAAGTCAAAGGAGCCTTGAAGGTAAATTCACTGTGTCATCTGTTATGTTGTATGCGGAGGGAGCCTATTGTCTGATTTAGTATAAAATTCAATTGCCAGGTTGATAAAAACTCAGAGCTGGAATTGTAAGATCTTAACAGATTTGTGGTGAAGGTATGTTCAAACACACGTGCTGTGTATATGTATTACTGGAAGGCAAGCAGAATAATATTTCTTTGTGGTGGGCCAAAACTTCAAATGCCGAGCGCCGATTGAGATAGTCTATGTTAAGCAGTTTTTCCTGTGGCAGAGACAAGAGAGCTCTTTAAGTCTGAGTACGAGTTCCACCAACCTTTTAGCATTTATTTTGCAGGAAAACGTGTTTAGCTAAGATATATAACAGCTCATCAAACCGACAAGTTTCGGTACAGTCACATAAATTGTGGTAGTTTATTGACAAAAGTGATTTACAGTAGGTAGAAAAGGAATCGATGTTAGGGTTTTATTCGCCAGGACTTAAGAGGTCCAGGGAATTTGTCATTCAGAATGTCTCATTTACTGCCGCACGCGACACGGACGTGACGTACCTTATCGCTGTTCCCATTATGGAAGAACAAATACATTACGAAGTGTGGACACATGTATACCATTGGAAATCAAGAATTGTATGAATGTGTTAATGCTGTTTATTATCGCATTGATTCTGACATTTATTTATTACCCGTGTACTCAGTTGTCCCAAAATTGACACCTCTCAAAGCACTGCATAAACAACTTATAGACTAATGTATTTTGTCACCTTGATGAAGGAAGCAATAGATTTCCCAAGATTGTTTAACGTCCCAAAACAGAGAAATCGTTACAGCTGCTACTACAAAACCTCAAATATCACATATATATGTTTTATTTATTTTGTTATATATTTACCAAATTATCGGCGATCATCAATGTGGCTTTCGACGTAACAGGTCGACTATTGATCATATATTCTGCATTCGCCAAATACTTGAGAAAAAATGGGAATACAATGAAGAAGTTGATCTGCTCTTTATAGACTTCAAGAAAGATTATGATTCAGTTAGAAGGGAGGTCTTATATAAGATTCTCATTGAGTTTGGTAGCCCTAGGAAACTTGTAAGGCTAATAAAGACGAGTCTGACTGAAACATATAGCAGAGTCCGGGTAGGCTATAATGTGTCTAACAGGTTCCCTATTAGGAATGGTTTGAAACAAGGAGACGCTCTACCACCAATGCTTTTTAACTTTGCTCTAGAGTACACTATTAGGAGGGTTCAGGTAAACCAGGATGGCTTGAAACTAAATGGTACACATCAGCTTCTGGCTTATGCTGATGATGTTAATATACTGGCAGGGAGCATGCATACTCTAAAGGAAAATACAGAAGCTTTAATAGCTGCTACTATGGAGATTGGACTGAAAGTAAGTGCTGATAAAACTAAGTACGTGGTCATGTCTCGAGATCAGAATGCAGGACGAATTCAGAGTGTGAGGATTGATAATAGTACCTTCGAGAGGATGGAAGGGTTTAAATATTTGGGAACAACTTTAACAAATCAAAATT
>Ga0136643_10017441_pt1 | contig 10804 bp, 8 predicted proteins | sample TergutLab28metaG_FD_96883 | JGI IMG/M metagenome (GOLD analysis project Ga0136643, IMG submission 96883) | Labiotermes labralis P1 segment gut microbial communities from Petit-Saut dam, French Guiana - Lab288 P1 (version 3) (version 3) | ecosystem: Host-associated > Arthropoda: Insects >... | reverse complement strand
TTTTAATTATTAGCGTGAAGTAGGAAATTGCATAACTATCTCAATAATAGCATCATAAATTGCCTGTGCTAATAGACGTTGATGGCTGTACGTTCCAAGTCTTGCGGCTTCTTGCGGATTGGTTAGAAATCCAAGCTCTAAAAGTGCAGATGGCATATTTGTATCACGAAGCACAACTAAATTTTCGCCATATCTAAGCCCACGATCATTCGCTCCTGTCCTTGCAAGTTTATGCCTTTGCATAATTTCAGCAACTTGTTGGCTATTGATTCTATGGTTTCCGGCACTCTCCAGTGCCCCAACAGTATACCAAGTTTCAATGCCGTGTGGTACAGGATTTGGCGCCGTTCGGGTTCCTGCAGCATTTGCATGTATAGATATAAATAAGTCAGCATCAAGTCCATTTGCAAATTCAGCACGATGGGAATTCAATACAGTAGAGTCATCCTGTCTTGTCATAAACACTTGTACCATAGGGTTCGCATTTAAAAGTTGTACCACCATATGAGAAACGGTCAAAACTAAATCTTTCTCAACTAGGCCGTGGTGAGCAGTTCCTGGGTATCGCCCACCATGTCCAGGGTCAATTACTACAATAAATGGGTTCAATTCTCTTGGTAAATGGGCACGTATAACAAAAGTCGTCGGTGTTTCTTGTATGGAAAATGCTAACACTCTGTCAGTGTTAAAAACAATACGCGTATTGCCAGAGATATCCGGTTGAATGCTCACACTACGGATAAAACCATCCAAAATACTAAGTTCACCACGCCCAAGCCCGGCGGCTTGAGACGGTACAACCAAAGTGTACTGTAATCGTAAATATTCATTAATATGCTGCACTTGGCTTATATTCATGTTAAATCCGGTACTTCTACAAATATGAAGTTCACGTCTTACAGAGTCGTACCTTATACCAGTTACATTACTGTGTAATGCAATCCTCACAGAGTTATCTGTATACGTAACACTGTGTGCCGGCCACTCATTACCAACATATATTCTTACAAATACCGAGCCATTTGCGTTTTTCCCAGTAGAAAAGCCTGTGGCAAAAATACCATTATTTATTATATGTCCAACAGCACTCATTTCTGCATTGTAAATATTAATTGTTAAAAATTCAGGAAACCGTTCTGTAGAAATACGTATATTAGGAGTTGAATCTCCATAAATAGTAAAATAGTCTGCACCATTACTGACACTGTGTGTTATTTGGTCAATATTATTTTCTGCAAAAGATATAATCAGCGAGGATCGGTCAGAAGATAATGCGAGAGTAAATTCTGCTGCACCAGCAACATGAAGCACAACACGAGTAACCATTGGCACTACAGAATGCTGTGCAATGCGCCCACCTGTAACCGGAGCTGAATGATGAGTTGCAATATCGCCGGTAACAGAAGTGCTTGCATTGTGGATATCAAGCACAAGCCGATTATCATATAAAACAAAATGCGTTACATTAGAAATCGGCAGCGAAGCCTCTACTATATACCTGCCGGCACCGGCTATGGCTGGAGTTAATACCGCTGTAATTTCCGTTTGTGGGTGGTCAAAGGCAATAATAGGTGTACGTGATACGTTTCTGGCACGTGCATACTGAGGTAAAGGTGTTAAAATATCCCCTGGTGGCCAAGGAATACCATCATCTGTTTTATTGTTATCATCATCATCTTCAGGCGTACGATCAATAATCTGCGGAGGCCATTGTTCATCATCATCAGGCGTACGATCAATAATTTGTGGAGCTTGTCCGTCATTATCTGTTGGTGAGGCAGGAGGCTCAGCCACGGGTGAGTTTATTATAGCTATACGTTGGGCTATATCCCAGTTTACGTCAAAACCAAAAGCCTCAGACGTAAAACGTAATGGTATCATCGTGCTACCATTTGCAAGAATTGGTGGCGTTACCATACGTATTGGCGCATTGTTTAAAAAGGCTACAGAATCGCCAATTGTCATAACCAGCGTGTCCTTGCCAAAAAAAACGGTTACTTGTTGGTTGCCAGGGTGCCAGCCCACTTCGCCACCCATCCGCTCAAATACTGCACGTGCAGGAACAAGCACACTATCATCACGCATAATTGGTGGAGACGGAAGATTAAGTACTTCTTGACCATCAATAATTAGCCGGATACTTGAAGCATATGTATCTACAAAAAATGACATTGAAAAGATTAAAAATAGAGCCGAAAATAAAAAAAGCTTAATTACACTTATTACATTTTTCATAATGATCCCCCAAAAGGTCTAAACTTAGTATAAAACAGCGTTCCTATCATAATAGAAAAAAATCCGCAATGCAATACATGCGGATTTGTAATATATTCCAGTAATAAAAACTTCCTTCTTCGTGGCACTTCATACCAGAAAAGGGGTAATGTTAAATTTATTAATTTTGAGATGTCTCAACGATTATTTCTTCACTTTTGGTATAAATAAGTTTTTTCACCAAATATCCTGTGTTAGGCAGTATGGCATCTTCTTGGACTATAATGCCAGATGAAATCATTTTGCTAAGTGTAGTAAAAACATCCTCTTCCGAAAACTCGGGATTATAACGAGAAACAACACTCACTGTTTTCTTAAATGTGGGGATTATCTCACTTTTCTCCTGTACCCAAATTAAATTTTTTATTATTGCCTCTTCTAAAGAATTATTGCGTGCGCTAGATGGTAATATTTTTGCATGCCAATTAGCCGCATCCGAAAGCAATGGACTAAGAGACCCTTCTACCGCATAAATTCCAACTTTTTTATCATTAAAATTTCGTAAAAATGCAACAATACTTTGAAAATGACTGTCACCGGTAAATAGAATAAAGTGTTTAATTTCCTGTCTTCTAAATAAGTGCTGATAGATATGGTCTAACATGATAAAATCCGTATAATCCTTTGTTTTATCCCCTTTAGAACAATCTATGATACTCGTGGAAATGCTTCTAAGTTTTATTGGGTGGTCTTTAATAGCCTCTTGGGAAAAATCTGCAAAAAAGATTACATCCCTAAGTTCTCCTTTGTCCCGGACATGGTTGAACCAATCCATAATATCAGGTCCAACCTGATATTGGTTTTTACAGCCATAAAACCATGCTTCATAATCTACAAACACCGATGTAGGCACTTTATCAAATACTTCACCTTTGTAATTTGTAATATATTGCATAATATTGTCTCCTTCATGTAGAAGGAAGGAAGTTCGACTGGAATAAAAAATCGGAATAAAAAATATTATTAAGCTACATAGCTGCTATTTCGTATATTTTTTTTGCATCGTCCATGTTTAGTTTTTTTAAGCCGCCTATGGACTCACCTTTATTTGTACGAAGCATATCTACCATGGTTGATATATCTTCTTTTTTTGCACCAAGCTGCTGAAAATTGATAGGCATACCAATAGATACAAGAAAACTTTCAAAAGCAGCAATACCCTTTAATGCAATTTCCTTTTTATCGCCATTGTCTGCAATATTCCATACTCTTGTGGCAAACTGAACAAACCTGTCAATATCTGTTTCATAAACATACTTCATCCAAGCAGGAAACATAACGGCAAGCCCAGCTCCGTGAGCAACATCATATAGGGCAGAAAGTTCATGCTCCATAACATGGCTTGCCCAGTCTCCCACACGACCGACGCCACAAGAATTATTGTGGGCAATTGTTCCCGCCCAAGATAGGTTTGCTCTTGCATTATAGTCTGTAGGGTTTTTTATTGCGATAGGCCCCATTTCTATTATTGTTAGCAAAATTGCTTCACAAAGCCTATCGGTCATTTCTACATTTTTTGTTGGGGTAAAGTAACGCTCAAGTACATGAGCCATCATATCGACTATACCGCAAGCTGTCTGGTATGCAGGTAAGGTGTAATGAATTTCCGGGTTTATTAAGGCAAATGCAGGATAGTTGAATTCCGAACCAAGGCCCCGTTTAAGGTTAACACCACCGGTAGTTTTTGTAATAACCGCACTATTAGAGGCCTCGCTGCCTGCCGCTGGGATTGTTAATACAACACCTACTTTTAAGCAAGCAGTCGGAATTTTACCTTCCCAAAAATCCCAAAAATCGCCGTCATAACACGCACCGTGGGCAATTGCCTTTGCCGAGTCTATTACAGAACCGCCGCCAACTGCCAATATAAAATCCACGCCTTCTTTTTTACAAATGGCAACGCCTTCATATACCTTTGTATCAATAGGGTTAGGTTGGGCACCGGCTAAAATAATATAGCTAATATTGTGAGATGTTAAGGTTTCTTCAACTCTTTTTAACAGGCCCGTTTTTATAACGGATTGGCCATTGGATATATGAATTAAAACTTTGGAGGCTCCGTGTTTTTTCAACATCTCTCCTGCTTTTAACTCCGCATCCTTGCCAAAAACAAATTCCGTTGGTGCGTGGTATTCAAAGTTTAGCATTTAAAATCTCCTTATCCTTTAACACTACCTATAACCAAGCCTTTGGCAAAGTATTTTTGTAAAAATGGATATACTGCCAAAACAGGAAGCATTGCAAGGAACAACTGAGCCGCACGGCCTGTTTGCTCGTTTAGGCGTCCGATTATTTGCTGCGGATCAGAACCTACTTGGCGTAACAATGCTTGGAAGTTAGCAACCAAAGCTTGAAGATATGTTTGCAGAGGAATATTATTAGGATTATTAATAAATATCATACCTGAAAACCACTCGTTCCAGTGGAATACGATTGCAAACAGCCCGACAGTTGCCAACGCTGGCTTTAATACAGGCAGCAAAATCATAATAAGCAGTGTAAAGTACCCTGCGCCATCCATCATGGCTGCTTCTTCTAGCTCAAGTGGCAAGTTGCGGATAAAGTTCATTAAAATAAGCATAGAGAATACAGGTAGTCCGCCAGGTAATACTAAAGCCCACATAGTATCCATCATTCCAAGTCTGTTAACTAAAATAAAGAATGGAATAACACCGCCGCCAAAAAGCATAGTAAAAGCAAAGAAACCCATATATATATGCCTTGCGCTAAATCTATCCCTGCTTTTTGATAGTGGATATGCCACGGTAATCATAAGAAACATGTTAATAGCAACACCTAAAACAGTCCTTTGGACAGAGATCCAAAATGCACGCATAAAGTTGCCGGCTTCAAAAGTAAACAAATAGGCCTGTATATTAAAACCTCTGGGTATAAGGTTTATTCGTCCGGCAGATGCATAATGAGGGGCACTAAACGAAACCGCCAATATGTGTATTATAGGCAAAATACAGGATAAGCAAACCACAGTAATAAAAATATAATTGAAGACACTAAAAACTTTTTCACTTTTGGATTGAAACATCATAATGGTTTACCTCCTAAAATATTTTATAACCGGCGAGTTTAAACGCGGTATACAATGATGCGACCATAAGGACTAAGGATATCACGGATCTAAATAAACCAACGGCCATACCGGCTGAAAAGTTACCTTGGATAAGTCCCAGCCTAAACAAATAGGTATCAATAATATCACCGGTAGAGTAAACAACTGGTTGGTACAGGTTAAATATTTGGTCAAAACCGGCAGAGAATATGTTACCTAGTGCCAATGTTAACATGAGCACAATAATTGGCCCAAGCATTGGTAATGTAATATATATCGCCTGCTTAAGCCGGCCTGCACCGTCAAGAACCGCCGATTCATATAACTCAGGATCTATAGATGTAATTGCCGCCAAATATACTACTGTTCCAAAGCCAAAGCCTTTCCATATATCTGTCCATATCATTGTCCAGGGAAAGGTTGAAGGCCGTGTTAAAAACATTACAGGGTCAAAACCAATGGCTGTAATCGCATTGTTAACCATACCGTTAGAAGCCAGCAATGTACGTATAATGCCAGCAAATATAACCCAAGATATAAAGTGCGGAATATACACAATCGTTTGAAAAAACCGCTTGAAAAAAGTATTCCTTATTTCATTTAGTAGTAAGGAAAATACAACCGATGCAATAATACCACCAGCGATTTTAAAAATAGAGATAAATAATGTATTGTAAATAGTCCTTGTAAAAGCTGGTTGAGAAAAAATCCATCTGAAATTTTCAAGACCTACCCATGGAGACCGGCCGAAACCCATGGCAGGAGTAAAATCTTGAAAGGCCATAATAAGACCATACATAGGGCCGTAAGAAAAAATTAGTGTAATAATAAACGCGGGAAGAAGCATGATATGCAAAGGCCATTCTTTACCAAAACGTTTTATAATACTCAAGAGGAACCCTCCTATTCAATATATCGAAAACGAGCAGGAAAGCCTGCTCGTTTTCGTGTTAAAAATCAATTAATTAAAATATGCATTCACAGCGTCTTCTTTAATTTGACCGCCTTGGGCATACCAATTAGGCAATACCACATCTGTAAAGTGGCTTACCGGATTAATGCCCATGATAATAAGGGTAACTTCTTCGATAATCATTTCGCCTGTTAGGCCTGCATCGTCAAAGGCTGCAGGAGGTGGTCCCCACATTCTGTTTTCTACAACTAAACCACGGTCAAACAAATGTTGGCTGCGGCCATATGCAGAATTTGGGAAGCCCAATTGTAAGAATGGACCCAAAGCACCTGGTGATCCAGCAGGATCTGTTAACCAGTTTTGAATTTCCGCATGTTTTTGAAGCATACCTGCAGTAAATAATGGACTGGAATCGCCTGTTTCTAGCGCACGGTTGATATAGATAAACTGCATCATATCTGCATGAGGGTCAATCATTTTTAATGCAGGACTCATTGCATGCTCGCGGTTATCAAACATAAAGTAGTCAAGCTGTTCAGGTGTTAGGTTTGCATCAGGGCTAAAGATCATGTGATCTACCATAGATAGTGCCATCATATATGCACCTGGGTTTTGGAATGTTCTGTTCGCAGCCAAAATACCTGTGTTAGGGAAGAATATTTGACCTCTTGCAGGACGAGAACCATCTACAGTTGGTAAATTATGCGGAACAAAATAAGCATCTAGGTTTTGAATTTGAACGATGCTGCCACCCATAGACCAGCCCCACCATTGCCACCAAGGCATGATACCTACTAAGCCGTTTATAACATCTTCTTGTGCACGATCCCACGGACCAACGGACATAAAGTCAGGATTTAGCAAGCCTTCAGCAAACCAACGCTGCCATGTTTCAAGTGCTGTTACAAATTCTGGAGAAGCAATACCTGGGCGAAGCCTGCCGGTTTCATCCGGAAGCCAGAAATACGCACTATCATGCACATTGCCTATATAAGCGCCGAACATAGGGGCAGTTCTGAAAAGGAATTGCAGATTGTTATCTGTATGGATACCATATTGTGCACCATGATTAGTCATGAAAGCACGTGCAAGGTTTTCTAAATCCTCAACAGTTCTAATTTCAGGTGAACCTTCTGCTTCGAACCAATCTTTACGTAACCACATATGCCAAGGTTGATCTATTTGGCCGTAGTAGTAGCGTGGTAAAGCATAAATTCTGCCATCTACTGTATAAGTTTGGATTGTTAATGGGTCTACAAGTTCACGATCTCTAATACGTTGAGATGTATAATTATTGTATGCATGAGTAAGGTCAAGTAATGTACCTGCTTCTTGCAATTGGTTAAATGTACGTTGAATTGACATAGGGATGTAGAATACATCCGGTAAAGTATCAGCAGCTATTGCCAATTGAAGTGCAAGGGGATAGTCAACTGATTCAAGAATTGTCCACTCTACATGAATGTTAAGTTCATCTCTTAACAAACGTGTCCAAGGGCTGTCATTTGTTGTGTCGCCACCTTGGAAGTTCCAGTTTGTACCCAGTGTGCTACCAATTGTAAAGTGCACAGGGTAGGGGAATGGTGTGTTCCAGTCTCCAGCTGGTACAGGTTGATATGCACGCGGATCATGATCTGCAGGTGCATCAACAACTGTTGCCGGAGCTTCAGTAGCTGCTGCTTGGCCGCCTTGTTCGCCAGCCGGTGCAGGAGGGGCGTCATTACCGTTTCCGCCACAAGCAGCAAAAGCAATAGCCAATACAAAAATGCCGGCGATGAGTAATAGCTTTTTGTTAACTTTGTTAACCATTTTTAAATTGCTCCCTTCTTAATAATTCATTAAGATATATTTTTAAAGTTGACGGATTGCCAACTTTGCCACTGCATTAGACAAAAGCTCATAAGAACCATGTGAATATGCATAAGCAAAACAACTATACCATAATGAAACTGTGAAATCAACCATATAACAAAATATAACAAAGTTTCTGTAATATATTTGCAATAAAGGAGCGCACACTTTAGCTGGCGCAAAAACTAAACTAAACTTACGAGAATTACACTAAGCATTGCTAGCACTATTATCCAAAATAGCAGTCACCTTTGGATGCAGTTGCATGACCGAACCTGGAACATCAGGTGTTACCGGCCCATCTAAAATGGCCTTCATAATTTGCTTTTTGTGGGAGCCTTTTGCCACCATTACTATTTCTCGTGCTTGCATTACTGTAGATACACCCATAGTTACGCCATGTTTAGGCACATTTTCTGCACCGCCAAACAAGTTAGACTTTGCCGCGACAGTACTGGCCGATATTTCTGCTATGTGTATGCCAAGCGCCCAGGGTGTGCCAGGCTCGTTAAATGCAATGTGCCCATTTGTGCCAACGCTAAGCAGCATCAGGTCTATTCCGCCAAAGTCGTCAATTACTTTTTTAAACCTGATACATTCTTCCTCAGCCTCGTCTGCAGAAGCTATTGGCACATAAAATTTAGAAATACCAAGTGGCGTATATAAATCACGGCAAATGCGGTAATAGCAGCTTGTTGGGCTTTCTTTTTGTACGCCAACATATTCGTCCAGATTAACTGCTTTAATTTGAGAAAAATCTATGTCTAGTTCCTTTTTTATACGTACAAGTTCCTTAAAAATATTTTCTGTAGTATCTCCCGTGGCAAAACACAAGGTGCTGTCTGGCTTTTGCAATACCTGTTGTGTAAAAATTTGGGCTACATATCTGTCAAAACCTTCTGTTGGGATTATAATGCGTTTCACTGTAATACCTCCATTTTTGATTAATCTATTTGTTATACGATAAATTTCAAGTGGTGGCGTTCCGCCACCACTTGAAATTATTTTTAACTAAACTGTGGTAAATCCTGCTTATGAGCCGCAAGCAGTTCATCCGCCATTTTCATTGAATTTTCGCTTGTAAGAGGCGGGCTGCATTCTTCTACCGCATATCGGAATAATCTAACATCGCCAGTTAATGCCGCTTGAACAGCAACTTCATATACTGCCGCATACTTTGCCATATATGGCAGAAGCTCTACAGGAAAATCCGTCATTTGTAGTGGCGAAATTCCCGAACCACTAAATAACGCCGGGCGTTCGATTACAACATTTGATGGAAGCCCTGCAACTGCGCCTTGGTTTGGTAAGTTAGCATAAAATATGCCCGGCTTATCTTCTGTTATCGCTTCGATTATTTCCATAAGCTCTTCATGCTCTCCCGGATCTCTTGCAAAAAAATCTGTGGGCAAATCTTCATCCGACTTAGCATAATTTACATATGTTTCAAATTCCCGGTCACCATAATTGATTGTTCCTTCAAAGGAGAACGCATCAACACCCAGTGTTTTACCATAATAGGTACCTTCGGACATGGTTGATGGTACAAATTCTGAAAAATGGCGGTCTACAGATACAACATGGGTATTGTGTTTGCGCACAAAATCTGCAGTAAGAGGGCCTATTTCCAACGTTGCTTTATTAAGCTTGTCTATAAACTTTGGGAAAAAATCTTGCCCCTCATATCGCAAATGATACATAAAAACCATATGGTTAAGTCCGCATGCAGTATACGAAAGCTTTTGGTAGGGAACATCCATAAATCTTGCCACACGTTTTATACCATTTTTAACTCCATGGCATAATCCCATTACCTTAACATTTGTTGCCTGGCGAATAGCCATGCAATTCATAGTCATAGGGTTTGAATATGTTATAAACATAGCGGTTGGGCAAAGCCTCTCAATATCCTTTGCAATATCCAAAAGAGATGGAATCATGCGCATTGCTCTGGAGATGCCTCCCGGACCAACGGTATCGCCCACTGGTTGAAATATCCCATATTTACGAGGAATAAAAACATCTTGCTCCCAAGCACGTCTGCCGCCGACGCCTATGGTACTTATAACATAATCCGCGCCAGGTAATACATCACGCCTATCTACAGATGCAGAAAGCGTTACATCCGCATGACGTTGTTTTATCATTTTCCTGCATATTTTTTCAATTACTGCCAATGTTTCTTCATTAATGTCGACTAAGGCAATATGCCATTTTTCCAGTGGACGTTCTAAAATATCCATTACCAAACCTTTTGTAAATACCACGCTTCCTGCACCTACAAGAACGATTTTTCTTCTCATGTTCCTATCCGCCTCTCTCAAATTATTTTAAACCCTGCCATGCCACATATGACGCGCCAATTAACCCAACGGTTTTTACATCAAGCTTTGATAGGCAAATTTCTTGCAAATCAAGCATGCTGCTGGGGTATGCGTGGGCTTTTGCATGGGTCATAAATTTGTTAATTAAACCTGGTGTGCAAGCTACGCTTCCGGCTAACACAACCGCACCGGGGTTAAACATCGTAATCAAAGAAGATACGGTCATACACAAAGCATCAACTGCATCAGATACAATTTTTATTGCCAACGCATCGCCATTATCGGCGGCTTCAAATATTGTAGTAGAATGCAGATCTTGTTCTGGCAAATGAGCCAAACTGCTGTTATATACAGCCATTTCATTTTTAGCCCGGG
>Ga0136643_10017440_pt1 | contig 10804 bp, 12 predicted proteins | sample TergutLab28metaG_FD_96883 | JGI IMG/M metagenome (GOLD analysis project Ga0136643, IMG submission 96883) | Labiotermes labralis P1 segment gut microbial communities from Petit-Saut dam, French Guiana - Lab288 P1 (version 3) (version 3) | ecosystem: Host-associated > Arthropoda: Insects >... | reverse complement strand
CTAGTATTTGAAGTGGTGGAGGAGTACATGGAAGAGGAACAGGAGGAGGAGGAGGAGGAGGAGGAGGAGGAGGAGGAGGAGGGAGGGTAGAATTACAACAACAAAAGCAGGTGTGTCTGGCTGACTGACATTGCTGCTAAAATATGAGATCCATGGGAGCTCGCATTATGCAAAAAACCAGGCCTTAGTGGCCACAGCCTTTTGTACAATTAGTACAACTAACAAACTGGTATATAAATCTGTAAACTTGTGAACTACATCAAATCAAGCATTTTGATCCACTAATGTTTTTGCCATAACTGTACAACATTTAGAGTCACTTTCCTTCCAAGCTCTACCCTGCCATCAATCTTTGTAATAAGACTTCCTAAAATAAGAAATGTTCTGGTAATGGTGTTGGTGTACCTGCAAGGCACTGTTGGACCCCAGAGCCCTCGTTCCCTAGTCAGCTCTGTCTCTATTTGCAACCACTCCTCCAAAACATAGCGCTGCATGTGGACTTGAGCCTGTTGGTGCTGTTTTGCCCGCACCTCAACCAAATCTTTCACCAGTGCTGCATGGCCAATTGTCCACGCTGCAATTTCACACTGTGGAAGGCACGAGTACCGCATACGTATTGTTTCTTCCTTCTTCACCTTGGTTCGACTAGCCAAACGGGTCAAACCGCCTGTAACTTTCTGGATTTTCTGGAAATAGTAGATATCAGCTAAATGACCCATTTTTCAAGCAAGTATCTCTCTAAAACTCTACTCAAATAATAACATTGCTTATTTCTATGTCACATTTTTATTAAACTCTTGCTTATACTTTATTGTCCTATGAGACAATATGCTGGTCTCTAAACTATACTGGCGAAAGGCCTAGCATGCCACACGCTGGTCTTCTGGTGCTTACCTGGTAGCAACTCAAATATCCATGCTAAGCCACGACAAGATATGTGGCAACTTACATATAATGCAATACTAAGGCACATTCACGTAAAAATGTTAGCAGTGGCAAAGCAATAATTATTACATATTCTGAGTGTGTGTGTGTAGCCTTAGGTATAAGGCATGCAATGTGCATGCGCTGTGTTATATTGTCATCTGTGACCTGTCCGGCTCTCACAATATTTTTCCACATTATCTCATAAACAGCACAATTTAAAAAAAAAAAAAGGTTATCGAACATAAAATGTGTGTTTTGATTTCCTCTACAAGTTTTGTAAAGTTTTGTCTGAAACATTTCTCATTCTAAGAAGAAATGAGTGACATATGATCAAAAATGTGTATTGCTCTTCATGTAAAGTACCCACTATTCTTGTCAGACCTTAACATTCTTGACAGACTTTCGAAAAATACTTCAATATCAAATTTCACAAAACTCCATTCAGTAGGAGTCAAGCTGTTCCATGTGGACGAAAGGGTAGATGGATGGAGAGACAGACATGTCAAAGCTAATAGTTGCTTTTCACAGTTTTGCAAGTGCACCTAAAAACTCAGGCCCTCAAGAGATGAAATTGGCATTTAAATCAGTCTCCTAAAGGTTAATGTTTGTAACTACAAAAGCCTTCTACACTAAGCTTCAATTTAGATCATAAACAATGTAATGCCTCTTCAATTACCTATTAATGTTAGTGAACTGGAAAAAACAAATACTACATTAGTCATATTTATGAAATTCAGTTGCTAATACTCAAATGATATGACATAGCACAACTTTCCTATTACAGTGTTTACTACCACAGCACTGCAGAGTGTTAAGGCTGTAAATATCAAACACAGCCATTTTGTGCACTAAACATTTTAGTGTGAGTCTCAAACTAACATTACTTACAATGAGAAGTACAAACAAAATGAAAACAAGTTACTATTATCAGAAAATATAAAATAAACTATGTCCAATGCCATGAATTTTCTGTACTCAACATTCAATCTGCCTTGGCCACTGATGATTTTGGTGCTGTTGCAGATAACATGCTGCCACTATCAAAATTACTGTCAATTTCACTATCAGACTGTAGTCTGTAAGAAATTAAACCATGTTGCCATTTTGAGTGAAAATCAACACATCCTCAATGAAGCATGTTTTCCTGTACTAAGTTTTACAAATGCCATATTTCTTCCTAAAACAAATTTGACAAAGAAACACACCTAAAAACAGTAAGTTCATTCTTCCAGCAATCAATCTATGACATGTGCTGCATCTTCTGATCACATGAATATATCATTAAAAAACAACATGCCAACTACATCAGTGTCAACAGTCTTCACATGACAGGTGATAAGTAAAGGATGGTTGCAACAACATGGTTAAACCACACATGGTTTCCTAGCACTAAAGCAGCAGTACACAAAGATTCCTTTCAAATCACACATGGTTTCCTAGTAACCAAAACACATAAAAAGGAATGAAAAAAGAATGGAGGGAAGGAAGGAAGGAAGGAAGAAGGAAGTTTGAAGAGAGACAGAATGATTCTGTATTGTACACAATCTTCACAAAGAATACATAGCAGAATATTCTATCAGAAATAGTCCAGTCCCAACCCACTCAACCAGGGCTTGTTTTCATAGACTAATTCCATTTTAATGCATGGGTCTTGGAATTACATGCAGAATTGAAATCTGGAACTGTCATTAACAACACCAAGCACTGATGTTGATACTGCCAAAATAATAATACTGTATTTCATATATGCTTCCTTCCATCTATCCTTCTTTAACCAATCCCACTTCTCCATGCACAATGATCAGAAACTTGCCAATGTGATTTCAGTCAACAAAAACTTCTAGCTATTACAATTCATACTACATCTAACCAAGTACCTCTCCTGTTATCAGAATTTACATATCCATAAGATTGAAAAACATTCATTAGTCCACTCAGTACAACAGATATTGCTTCAGTAGCATTACGCAGGAAATAACAGTTAATAGCAGTTATAGGAAAATACAAAACAACTGGTAAAACAAAAGTCAATATAAATTTATTTCTCATAAATATGTCCTGAAAGTTTGGGCCCCAAGAAAACAAAAAGCACATTTTTATATTTTGGGGTACATGGAAGCACAGTTGGTTGAGGCAGTGCACTACAAGCTGGAAGGTCGTGGTTCCATGCCTGATGGGGTCATTGGGATTTTTCATTAACTTAATTCTTCTGGCCACACCATGGGCACCAGGGATATCTCTTGTGGGTAAAAGCAGCAAGTGCATAGGGTTGAGAGTCTTGCCACCTTCATGTGCCAATTTTCTGGAAGTTCTGGGTGCCTCAACCTTTTGAAGCCCCTACAGCCTATTCCAGGCCAGCAAAGAGATGGCTTTTACATTTTTACAATTTAGTAATTATTTAGTGTCCTCAAAATGTTACAATTTATGCCTGTAGGCTTGAAACAAATACGTAATCAGAAATCGCATAAATACAGTTAAGAATTTTAAATAGGGCTATACAGCTTCTTCCTTGTTTAAATTCTTCTAACATTTTGATTCTCACATTACAGCTTCGTCTGGATTTATTAGGCCAGGTGAAGGCCACAGCACTGTCGAGTCCAACTGACCATCTGACTGACCAACTGACTGATCAACCAACCACCCCCCCACCCCCACCATCCCACCCATCGACTGAACAACAGACTGACTGACAGACAGACCGACAAACCGACCGACCAACCATTCTTGAAAACCTCAGGCTATGTTCCTCCCTCAATGTGGGAGAATAATTCTGACACCCATACAAAACAATAACCAAATTACAGTTTCATACATTGTAATATTTAAGTTTTAGATGGTATACAGAAGGCAACACTGCAGTCTGAAGGGGAAAAAATCTGGAAAACCTACAACACACACAACAGGCTGTGAAAGCGTTCATGACCAACAAGAAGTTCACTTTAAAGTACAGAATTATACATCGAATGTGGAATAAAGGGTGAACATCCAAATCTTTATGGTTTTAAAGCATTTAAAATTCTAAGTGAAATGAAAATATACATAAATTTTAAACCTAAGTCACACAACACAAATATCATTATGCTTCATACAATCATCCTGTACTACAGTATTATCAAACATAACAGAACTTACTGACTGAATCTGATTGTGGAACTCCCACGGAGCCCTGTAGGAGGCCTTTCTCTCCATATCGACATAGTTCAGCCACAATTTGTTGGCTGACTCATACACCTGTTCACGCACTGTTGCCAAGTCTGGTGCTCTATTGTTTGGACCTGACATCAAAGTGATCTTGAACACCTCTTCAATGGCTGGCTTCTTGCAAACATAGAGTTCCTCCCAGACACGACGAGCTGCTCCTGCCATCAGGTTATGGCCTTGATGTGATGTCAATTTGTCATCACTCTCATCCTATAAACATGTCACCAACAATTACACACATGGTATCACATGCACTTCTATCCTCGACAAGAAGGTGGACGTAATTAATGTGGGTTCCAAACTCCCACATGGTCTGAGGCAACATTCATTACTAGAGGTATAAGAAATCACTGACTGGTACTCAAGAGCTGCAAAAATAGTAATGGAGCATAACCAGTATATTCAACAAATCACAGTGCCCATGACGTCGCTCTAAGGGAAATAACCCAACAGGTTACTGGACATCCAACCACACTTATAGCTGACACTTCAGTCCTGTGTGGTCAGCATTTAAAGTGTTTTAAGTATTCTGTCATGTCAATTTAGTGGCATCTGAGAGTAGAGAACAAAACAGGTACTTAAAATTTTTGTGAAAGATCAGAAAGAGGGTATTCAAAACTTACTAATTAATGAAAATAACATCTGGAGACATAAGAATAAAGCAAATATATATTAACAATATTGCTTGTATGGTTTGCTTCACACAATTTCTGAAGTTGCAAACTTCAAAATAATATGGGCATGTGAGGAGTCTTTTAAGTTCCAGACACCCAATCCCCAGGGTAAGGGTCAACATAAGACAAGAAAGAAAACACGAGTTACAAGAAGGAGGAATGAGCCTAAGAAGAAAGAACAAGTGGCATGCCTTACCATCTGAGGATTAACATGCCAAGTCGTGCGTATATTGGTGTCCAACATTATACGCATATCAGCAGTCAGCTGCAAAAGACAGTAGGTGAGGCAGCCCACAAAATCCAGCTCATGATTGCCAGCACCAAATACAAGTCCACGGTGATTTGTGAGCTTATGCAGAGCCTCCATCACTGCCATCTGATCAGCTATGCTGTCTGTTGAGCGTGACAGCAGGAAAAGCGTGGTACGATTCAGGCAATGGTACAAACCTGATGAAGATAACACACATTAATCCTGTAACATCTTCACTCAAAAATACGTACTGATCCTCTGTTGACTTTGGTAGTGCTGTACTACAGGAACATAACAGAACATGCAACTCGAAAACCCCAATATGGAACAATTTTCTCAACACTTTAAATATACTAATACCAGTAAAGGTAAAAGCAAAGTTGTTCCTGTGCATGCCATGAAGGTATATTGTGGGGAGTGGAGGTATAGCTCTACTCACTAACCTCAGCATTAGATAGACATGAAGGGTCAGCCTCACACCCTGACCACTTTACCCAAGGAAAGAGGTCTGGGTACCCAATATATAGGAAATCTGGGTTGGTGTCACAGTTGACCCAGATATTTTGGAGATGAATACAAAAATGTACAATATAATAACCACTCATTCTTCAAGATAAAAATACTGAGAACTGTGGATATTTATATAATAGGGGTAAAACTTCTTATTAATCATACAGCACCTTCAATACAAAGCACATAAAAGTCACACATAAAGTTTATGTCAATACAAATAATGCAAAAAGGCTCCATGAACTTTACAAACCTTCTAGTGGGAACTGTACAGGAGAACGTCGCTTAGCTTGAGAGATCAGTTTCACTACAAAGTCAAACACTTCATGTGGGTCCTTTGCAAATGTACCTGTTAACACATAAATATTATGTGAACTTCACAAACTAATCACATGAAAGATATTGCTGTGGCTAATGCCTGCAGATAAGGCCTATTCAATATCTGTAACTCTTTTCACTTCAGCAACAAAGGAAGGTCGTTTCTGCAGTGACAGAACCTACAGGGCAGACTCAGTTACAACTGACAACAAAATTCTGCATAAAATTACATCCAAGAGATGGGACCTGCAACTCAGTATGGTTTGCAGTACATGATAGAGGCCTCCTTGTAATCGCAATCAAAATGTTCTCCCATTTCCACAGATGAAACAGGGAAAGGAATGTGGCAACATCTGCACTGGATTTGGCTAGTCTCAAACACAAGACACTGGGCACAGAAGAACAGCAACTCACCTCTACACTATCAGGTCCCCTCAAACTGCTTTATGGTTCAAGTATACATTATAAAATGCATAAAAGCACAATTTATTTATGCCATTGCAGGGAAGGTACAAAACTGAGGAACAAAACCCATATTCAAGTTTAAATTCGAATACCCTGAAAATGCTTCTGTCAGACTATACAGCTGAACACCACCAACACACACCCCCTTCCCCCAACAACAACAACAAAAAGGAGAAAAAAGATCTTGAAAACTGTGCATTTAACAATATCATATTCTGCATTAAAGAATAACAAGTAAAGGTCAGAAGAAAACAGTGCTCTTCTGGGTAATAATAGAGCAAGTAGTGGTAATTTCTTACCGACATTTTGGGACAACCTACCAGTTCCATATTCAGGGGTAAAGAATCCAAAAGAAACTTGAAATCACGCAAGCAAAGGTCAGCCCAGGACATGCCTATGCTGGCACAGAGGGGAGGTAGAGGTAGGCTTCAACCTATTCGCAACCCAGCAAAGCCCAGTCCCCACTGTACAGTACACTGGGTGGGCCTCAGGGCCAGTCTGGAGAGCACAGAAAATCTTGCCCCCAACTGGGATTCAATCTCCGGACCATGCAGCCTGTGGCAAGTCACTATACTGATTACACTACCCTTGCCACCACATTATAACAGTACTAACCTAAAAATACATTTGTGGGCACAAATTGGAAATAATGAGAAAAAAATCTCTGCAACAATTTTTCATTAGCAGAAATTATATAATGTCAAATGAGATGTATTTGTCACTATTGTAAAAAGTGGAAAAAGAAGTTGGTCACAACCTACTTCAGGGTACATTCCTGGCATTTTCCTCAACACTAACTAGAAACTTTCTGAATACAAGTCTAGGTACTACCATTAGGTTAAACTATCTCAGGAGTCAGGATTACAGTTTTAAACTAGTCATTAGGGAAACAGGCCCATCAATGCAGTGGGCACTGAAGTGGCTCAGGATCACATTGCATGGTGGGATATGTTGTTCTCATTATTTTAACACTCCTAACCCTAAAAGAACTTACATGCAGTCAGAGAAACTTAACATCACAAACAACAGATCAGAACAAATGACAGTGGAGGTGTTGATCTGTTGAGACAATATTGACATCTTTTAACATGCACTATTGCAACCTTTTCATGATTAAGACACAGAGCTCCATGTTGGCATTTCATGTCCCTTAAGTCTTGATACAGCCAGTTGCTGGTCAGATTACAAAATTTCCTTTACCTCAGAGAGACTCTGATACCCACTGAAGTATAAGTTCAAACTCTTGATCAACACACAGTGAATTTTTCCTAATAACTCTGCAGTGTTCAGCTACAATTATCATATGTTCTAGTTACATAAAACAAAAATGTACAACACACATCAGACACACAAAACAAAAATTTCTGTGGGCAATTCTTTTCCTTATAACATGTCAGAAACAATAAGCATGTATTATGTGACGATCACCTTGCCACAGTTTGTCCACTATCCGTGCAGCCAGGTAGCAGACATTGGGTGCAATATACTGGGGACTTCCGCCAGGTACTACAGGTAAAGCAGCCTGTTCACCAATCAAGACATCGGCAGCAAGAAGGTGCTCCATCAGAGTACCCAGGACTTCGGTCTGGAAGCGTGTCTGCTGGGCCATACTTGCAGTATCAGGAGATGCGTCCAGGACAAGGTCAATTGCTGGAGGACCCTTCCCTGACACAGGGAGTGACAAAGAATCCACCACGATCACCCGAAGAAAGTCCATAACAAACTTGCGTGCTGGGTGACTGCTCAAACTGGCATCTTTAGAAGGGGATCGCACAAGAACTGCACTCTCAGGGCTGGAATAGGTCTGAAAGGACACAAATTCAATGTATTAACAGGTGCTGGGCTTCTTATTGTCATTAGCAATACTACAATGTAAGAACTGCCAAACAAACAACACTTGCAAGAGATATTTCTGTACCCAACATATGTAGCACACATGTTAAACATAAAATATTTCACATGACTTAACATATGTCTTCATTAATTAGAACAGAATAAAGCCTCTAAGCATGATGCATATTGGATCATCACTGGCCCAGCAGAAATGGTTCACTGGCAGCAAAAGAGTTAAATCAGATCTCAAGTAAACAATGAAGACATCAACACTGCAGCCTGTACAATGCACAAACGTATTTATGGCCACCTTCATTTAAAAAAATATTCTTATGACATAACCTACAAAGCTCATGTTTTCAAACTGTTCTATAAACTCTTGATTTAAATCAGTCACAAACCATTTTACTATATTTGGAATGGGTATTGCCTTGGCACCTTTACAGGCAGCAACACAGTTTTCTGTTACAATCAATTCCACAGAAATAAATGCAGGTACACTGCAGGACCAAGTTGATTTAAGACACTGTGGAGCACCATTTAGTCCTTTTACCTTGACAGAAAATCACATGTAACTCTAAGTGGCAGAGGTTCTTATCCCCCCCACTGCACCATTACAGTTGTTCGTCTGGGTAGCTGAATCGAGACTGTTAACACATTTAGACATTGCTCAAAATACAATAATTTTCTCTTGCAGCCTCTCCACTTTTGCCCAGCAGGTGCCATCATTGTGTGCATAGGCACAATCTACCTACACCTTCATAAAAAAAAAGTAAGACAAATTGCTGGACCCTATAGCCCATTATACGTTTATGATGGATGGAAAGTTGCATTAGGTCTGAATGTGTTAAGCCATTTTTTATTTAACACAATATTATGGGGTGGGGGGGAACAATTCTTACTTTAACACTACTGTCATCTAGGATGTGATCATATGTAGTCTTAAAGAAATTTACCAGCATTTTGGAGGAAAATGTTGCCTTCATCTACCCTGATTATGGAGGCAGTTGGTTCCTCAGAATATCTGTAAATTTCTACCAACTCACATGGCTTTACATCACAGAAAGTAACCATCTTCATAGACACCACAATGAAAACCCTATAACTCAAACTCTTTCACATAATTTGAATGCCAGCTGCTTGCATAAGCTTCTAGCACAGCTCTAAAAGAAAACTGGCGTACACACCAATGCCAGAATATTATATATACCACGAAATTAATTAACATAAAAAAATACCTTGGGCTCATCAATGGGAGTTGAAGAACCACTGCCCGTTTCACTGCCTGGTTGCCGAGGGAACAGTGTGCCAGCTAGAGCACCTAGTACATCTCCTCCCATGAAAACAGGCATGAAGTCTGCCATATTGTGGTACAGGAAGAACAGAAACTGGATAATGGTCACTGGATAATCTCGTAGCCATTCAGGGAGGCTGTCAGGACTCTTTCCTTCCTGGTTCAACATGGCACGGACCATGGCTAATAGCACCATCACTGCCTGTGGCAAATTTGCAAGAACATAGAATATAGTCAATATAACATTTTTAAAACCTTCTAACTACAAAGCCACATCAAATACACCAGATTTGAAACTACACAACTGAAACCAAAATAATGCACATCAGTAGGACAGCCTCCTACATAACTCTCATGTTCATAAATCAATTCCACACATTCTTGCATGTCTCTGTCTTCTCCAGCTTCCAAATTGAGGAATTTCAACTGATAGTGGTATGCCCTGAGTCGCCTCAGGGGTCACTTAGATGGACAACCATACATCTGCATTCACCCCCAAACAAAATTAACATTTTTTTCCTGCACTGAAAATGAAACACCGAATGTGGCACTTTCCTACTGAATTACAGCTGTTCTATCATTGAATACGAATTTTAAAATTCATTATAAAATTTTACTTTCACACTGACAGCTGAAGAGAGAAATGAAACAGGAAATTATCACAGATGATTCAGAACAGAATATCAAACATGGCATGAACATCATCACTTTAATCACCAACATCACAATGCTACTGCCCTGCCAAGCCTCTAATATAGCTGGCCAGTTATGGCTATTACAACATAACATCTTCCCACCTCTGAGGTCTGCTGACTACAGTTTCTTTTAACATCCCGTCAACATCCATTCTTTCAACAATTTCTTCCCAGTTTCTCTCATGGTGTTGTATAAATAAATTGGGTTCTGTAAATATGTTTAAATTTTGTTTGTTGCATTTATTTACTTTTTTTCCCCCAATATTTATCATGTTTTAATTTTTGTAAAGGTGAAATTAAAGGAAAAATACTTCTTAAATAACAATAAGATTATTCTGCATTGCAACCCTTCTGTAATTATTTTACAAGCAAAATCTGTGCCAATAATAAATACCAGAACAAGTTAGCATATGTATTAAAAGCAGAGAAGAAAATAATCAAGTATTCAAGTCTTCTTTGGGACAAAGACAAACTAGACATAATTTTTTACATTCATTGTTCCGTGCATCATTGTAATTGTTTAAAAAATAACCAACACGATGTCACTTGTGGACTATCCTTTATTTTCATGGGTAGTCGTCGTTCATTCTCTACATGTTTCGAGCTTTCGGGAAGCTCATCATCAGGAGATCATTTT
>Ga0136643_10017437_pt1 | contig 10805 bp, 5 predicted proteins | sample TergutLab28metaG_FD_96883 | JGI IMG/M metagenome (GOLD analysis project Ga0136643, IMG submission 96883) | Labiotermes labralis P1 segment gut microbial communities from Petit-Saut dam, French Guiana - Lab288 P1 (version 3) (version 3) | ecosystem: Host-associated > Arthropoda: Insects >... | reverse complement strand
CCCCAGAGTACCATTCAGGAAATTTCGCATGTCCTGAACATTATTGATATACACCGGAGGATTCACCGGCATATCAAGCGGCGATATCTCAAGAAGTGCTTCCCACGGAAGTGCTTGCTCTATATCGCCATACTCGCCTTCATAAATTTCGCGGTCTTCTTCGCCCTCATTCGGGTCGAACTCGTCTAAGTCATAGTCGCTGTCAAAATCGAAGAAATAGTCATCGTCCGGGTCGAATTCGCTGTCGAAATCGACGTCATCCTCCCATTCGTATTCCCAAGTAAGCTCCCATTCGGCATTATCCTGTGCGAACACATTTGCCGGCATGGCAAACGAACTAAGAACCATAATCATTGCCAAAAACCAGCTGACAGCTCTTGTACCCGGCAGTTTTAATTGATTCATCGCTCTCTCTCCTTTACATCTTCATTCTATTATTTCCCAAAGGTATCAAATTATTTTGTGTGTTGTTTCCATTGATTTGTTGCTTACAACAAAAAACACGAAAAACAGCTATGTTTTCGTTGATAGTAACTGTATTGCTTGCATCATGCATCCGAGCAAACTTTTGCAAGCGTTATAAAAAAAGCTACTTGTGAGAGTCGAACTCACTACTTATTAAAAATGCGTACCACATTAATAATCAACCCCTAGCAGCAATATGATTTTAAATTACTCCAACGCAGAAGCACTGTTCCAAAACCATATATAAAATGCGCAAAATCCACATCTTTATTGTATCACGCTGCCGAAAAATAGCAATATTTGTCACTGGTTTGTTATTGGATTATCACGGGTTTGTCACCGCATACTACACGCCAATCTAATTCAAAACGGACTATTTTATGAAAGTACGGCCTGTAATTTGAAATTAGATTGACGTGCCAAGGTCTGTACACCTGAAAATGCAGTAATTTAAGCGAGATTAACGTTTCTGTAGTTGCTTTCAGGCACGAAGATGTCATCTCCATGTCCGGCAGTATTATTTTGAAGTGAACCGCCGCTCATGTTGAATGTGCCGTTTGGCGCAGATACGCCGCCTCCGTTGCTCATGGCAACATTGTTAGAGATTACACCGCCGCCCATATTGAAGTTGGCATTCTCGCCAACCAAGTTAACGCCGGCACCCGCAGCGGCTCTGTTGTTATCGATGAGTGCGCTGCCAGACATAGTGAAACTGCCTGCAACTTGTACGCCGCCGTCGTTGTTGTTGGAGATTGTACCGCCGGACATTGTAACTGCACTGCCGATAGTAGCCGCCGCGATACCTCTGCCTTGGTTGTGAGCAATTGTGCCGCCGATCATTTCAAAGGTTGGGGCGGTATCGTTAAGGTGAACTCCGTTCCCTGCATTGCGGGAAATTTCCCCGCCGGACATTACAAACGCGCTGCCGCTTACGCGCACACCTGCGCCTAAACTTACGCTGTCGTTACCGGATACTTGCCCGCCGGCCATGTTGAATGTACTGCCAAAAGTAAGTGCTACACCGCCGCCGCTTTGGGCTGTATTGCCCTCAATTACACCGCCGTGCAAGTTGAATGTTGCGCCGTCTGCAACTTTTACACCGCCGCCAAGAGAACCTGCCGTTCCAATGGCTGTATTGCCGGCAATTATACCGTCATTCATATTGAATACAGAGCCTGCGCCTGAAACTAATACACCGCCGCCGATATCAGCCGTATTGTTGCTGATATTGCCGCCATGCTGGTTAAACCTTGCGCCGGATTCTACTTGAACACCGCGCCCTTGGCCTGAGATTACACCGCCGTTCATTTCAAGCAATGCGCCAAAGCCGCTCAGGATGACAGTACCATTGATTGCGCCGCCATCTTCAAGGTGCAGTTCGCCGCCTGCATTAACGAAGATTGTGCCTGTAACGCTGCCGCCTTCAACGATTCTCACAACTTCGCCAAAATCAACTGTGATATCTTCAAATAACACATAGTCGATTACAGGGTTTGTGTTCGTAACACCCGGAAGCAAGTACAAATCTTCGTCCTCTTCCTCTTCTTCGTCTTCATCCTTTTCCTCATCATAGTCAGAGTTGTCATCTTCATCATCAGAGTCTGAATCTTCATATTCCTTATCTTCATCACTGTCAGAATCTGAATCTTTATCCGGCGCACTGCTTTCCTTGTCTTCGTCACCGGGAATTTCACTTTCGCCGGTGTATTCATTGTCATCACCGGGTGCTGTGTAATTATCATCCTCACTGCTATATGAAGGATAATAGCTGTCTTGCTCCAAGCTGTATTCACTGTCTTGGCGGCTTAATTCGCCATGATTTTCAGCAAGAACTGTAGTCGCAGCACCCACAAAGACGGCTGTAGCAACAGAAAAAGCTGCAATTCGTGTAGCTTTTGAGTTTAAATTAATATGTTTGCTCTTGTTAAGACACTTCATTCGCATCATTCTCCTTTCGAAAGTTTACAATATGGATACAGATAATCTGCATTACTCTTTTACTATAACACACTCTGCAAAATTTGTAAATAGATAGTTTTAATCCAATTTAATTATTTTCAGCTTACCATTTCTATAGCAGGAAAGTATTTAATAGTGCAGATTTTAAGTGGTTTTGTCGAGAAAATGAGGTAAATAAGGAAGGGTTTGACATTTAGCCTGTTTTAGGTGCAAACTGGACGATTCTTGTCATCAAAAAAATACACTAAACACATTAGTATAATGTGGTATAATTATGCAAAGTGACAAATCGAAAAAATTACATAAAATGGAATATGAAAAAATATTGCCTAATTGTCTCAAGCATAGCCTGTTACACGCTTTATGAGTTGACTAAAACAAGAATATAGTTTTATGCGTGATACTGTTTTCTTGTTACCATATATAAGTAGGAGATGGATTATGGAACGGCTAAAATCATTACGAGAAGAAAGAGGCATAAGCCAACAGAAATTGGCGAAACAAATTGGAACGAATCAGCAAAATATACATAGGTATGAACATGGATTTTACGAACCGGACATTGGCACATTGAAATTGCTTGCCAATTTTTTTAACACCTCCATAGACTATTTGGTGGGGAACACAGGGGTACGCAATAAAATTGAACCTGTGGAGAGTTTTGATTTGAATGAACTTGAAGCCAATTTAGTTGAGAAATACAGATGTTTACCTGAAAATGCCAAACGGGGAATAAACGCCTTAGTTAATGAACTGACAAATAATGAAAGAAAAATTACATAATCAAGACCCTGGGTATTCGGATAAGATCCGGATATTTGGATTTATGCAAAGGCAAGAAACCTGTTTTCCGTAGGGGTACAATTGTAGGCTATTCTATGGGATACTGTCGCGAAGAGGGGGAGGAAAGTATTTGCGGCTTATCTAACAGGATTTAGTGCCGGAGCTATTATACAAATTATGAAGGGCGGTGTGGAGGACGGCAACACATGTAATCGTAAGCAACTAAACCTATACCAGAATTCAAGGAGGATACGTATTGTGAGAAGAATATTATCATTTTCACTGATACTTTCGCTTATGCTTTCTACGGTAGTTCCGGCATTTGCGAACGAGCCTGACCAAGTATCTGCAACAGACTATACTTATCATGACGAAGCTGTAACGGATAACAGAATCGTCGAAGAATTTGAGTCTCTTATAGCGAACATTAACAATGTTGCCGACGTTAGAATTGCTGCATTTGACGATAACATTGAGACGGGTTTCTTTTCCGATGCAGAGGTCTGGAACCTCATTGACATGGAAGAAGTAAACAGAAACGTTCTCATACTTTCGGAAATAGTAGGCCCAAGAAGTGCGAGTTCAGTCGGCGAGAGAGTAGGCGCCGATTTTATGACGCAGATGTTCTTAGAATATGGGCTTAACGACGCAACGACTTATACAACCACCAGTAATGCCGCTTTCACAGGCCCATTTACGCCTGCCCATATCAACAACCAGCCACACTTGGTTGTTCATAACTTCTTAGACCCACGCTGGGCAGAATTCGGCATTACTACACCGGTTGACAGAAGCCTTCCGGTTTCTCGTAACCACACTACCGGGCTTGTCAGGACTACTGAAGTCTTGAACACCGGAGGCGTATTCAACGCTGTTCCTAATCTTCCATGCGACCATAGCGGCAACATTCTCAACGTTCCTTTCCCGGGGCAAGTTCCGGCAATCGATGTTGACTGCTATATCTGCCATGATACAGGTTTTGTACCTGTTACAAGCATCAGCGGATATGTCCACAACGCCGGTTCTATCGCAGATGGCTTAAATTTAGCAGGCGCAGCGGGACGTATTGTTGTAATCGATACCGGATTAACAGTAGCTACTGTTCCAACCGCTTCTACTAACCCTACGCTGCTTCAAGTTCAGTCAGCGTATCATGTTGCGGTAGCCGCCGGCGCGGCAGCCGTTCTGTTCTCTTTTGACGAACGTGAAACGCCATTCGTCGGCACAGGTTTACATTCTGTGCGTCCTTCAGGCTTAGGCCCTAACGACATTCACCCGTTCCCGGGACGTTGGGTACCTGCAGACCGTCTTGACAGATTTTCAAGCTGGGGTGCGCAGGGTGGCGGCGCAGGAGGCACTTCACCATCGAATGGAGCAATGGCTTGGGCTAACTTCCAAATCCAAGAAACGACAATTCCACACGCTTCCATTCCTGGTTTCTCAGCGGACGACTTACTTAAAAACCCAAATACAAGAGCTACATTCACATTAACCAACAACAATCGCGCTTACCATTCTATAGCCAGAATTTTACCGTCAGACGGTAGATTGGACGCTCCTATTATCGCGTTTGTTGCTCATCTTGATACTCATGCTACAACTGCCGGCGCAGCCGATAACGGCTCAGGTATGGCTGTAGTGCTTGAGTTGGCTCGCGTATTCCAAATTCTGGCTGACAGAGGCTTGCTTGAATATGAACTCATATTCTCGGCTGTCGGAGCAGAAGAAGGCGCGGGTATGATAGGTGCTCACGCAATCGCGAGAGGCTATGCCCCAAGCTTTAATGATAATTTTGTTCCGGGCGTTCGCGATGAAGCGCGCAGAAACAGAATTATTGCGGCATACAACTTTGACATAGTAGCACCCGGTGACCCTTGGAACGCAGGTATGACTCTTTCAATGAGGCAGGCTTATCACGGTACGGCATTGCAATTTGAAAGCGATTACTTCCCGGCGTTTACACCGGTTGCAGGCGGCGGCAATAGAGCCCACTATACAATTGAAGGTATTGTGCGCCCAACAAATGCTCAACTGCCTATCATGGACCTTGTAGCGCGTAACAGCCTTGCTGCAGCAGAAAGGCTTACTGCGGCTGAAAGGCTTTGTGCGAGAGGAGAAAATGTTCTTTATCTCCCGATTCAAGATAAGCTTGTCAGAAACATGAGCGCCATGACCGCTAACCCTCACTTCTCGATTCAATTGACTAACGGCGGCGGAAGTGACCATGTTCAGTTTGGAATATGGGGCATCCCTAACGCTAACCACTCTTTCAGAGGAGACCTTTGGCGCACGGGAAGTACTCCGTTCGGACCAAGACATCCTAATGACTTTACCACAAACTTGGGAGCTGCTACAGTTCCTCTCGAGACTATATACCACACTATAGACGACAGATTCTGGTACAACTACTGCGATTTACGTATGGAAATCGTTCTTAAAGTAGCCGGAGCTTCTGCTTGGTCTATAGCAAGAACCGGCCCGATAGTAATTGTTCCTGAATTCATGTCGGGAGTTTCTGATAACCTTAACGTTGTAGTCTTCGACGGCATAGTTCCATGGGCGACTACATCATTCAACATGGCTAATCCGGCTTGGAACCCACCGGGTGATATCGAAAGATTAGCATTTAACGATGTATTAGGCGGTTTCCCGGTTCCTGATGCAGGCTGGTTTACAGTATTTGCTCACGGTCCTCTCGATACGATTGACGGACATTCTATATTTGGCGGAGCTTACTACACCGTTACAACTTTCTTTAGAATAACTGAAGAAGAGGTTGCATCCGGTGGTAATTTCTACCTGCCGATTGAATCCAACAGAAGACCGGGCAGAATCCCCGGAACTCTCGAAGCAAGCATTTGGGGCAACCCTGCATTCTTCGGCTGGGCCGGCGCACCGGCAGCTCCTGCTAATAACCCTCTTCGCAGAGGCGGTATCCACGGTTACGACTCCCTTCCTCATACTTGGAGCGTAAACCAAGGTGTTAACCTGAACAATCATCTGCACCAAGTCAGAGTACCGTCTGTTCATGACAGATTCGAAGTTGACGGTAACTGGACAATTGCGGCTGTTGCATCTGTTGCAGATCAAATGGCAGGCAATGTAGTGCGTACTCAAGGCGAAAACTACTTCGCACTGGGCAGCCGCGTAGCTCCATGGTCAGGCCCGGATCACTTCCAAACTCCTCAATTCAGAAACCTCCGGTTTGATGATAGAGGCTGGCTGGATGTCAACAACAGCAACACAAACAACAGACCGCTTTATCAGTGGACTACTCAGGCAGAGATGCTGGCGTTCTTAGAGGAGCTTAATGCTATTGCTCCACATATGCACGTGTTTGATGCCGGCTATGCTCCACATTCTTTCGACCATATCGTCAACCCTCAACACTTCAGAATGCCTTTCGTAATGTTCACTGCTACCGATATTGCCGGATATGCGGCAGTTAACGATTTTGCAAGCGCAGGCGCGGCTATCCAAGAAAACGGATTAGTAAGACTTTACGCCGACGCGAACATTCACGGTAACGAGCAATCTTCAAGAGAATCCATTTTGGCACTCATCCACTCGTTGGCGACAACTCAATGGGGTCAAAATGTGGTTCAAGATATGAACATAATGCTTGTTCCGGATCTCAACCCAACCGGTGCATACCGTCATTACCGCCAATCTATGCGTGTACCCGGTTATTGGAATCAAACTCAATTTGATATGAACCGCGACCATATGGCTTTGCATACTCGCGAAATATATCAAATTCGCCAACCTTGGCTTGCTTTCATGCCTCATGTAACTTCTGTAGGCCATGAAATCACTACTTCGAACGCCGGTACCGGTGCAAATCCAACATTCGCAGTCGGTGCTTCTTCAGACATCGAGATAAGCCATGGCGGCTCGCTCAATTCTCACCCCGGCAGTTTGGCCATTGTCGAAAGATTATTACGTCAGCAGTTTATAGACAGTCATGACAGCGGCATCAGAACTTCCAATTTCGCTCTAACGGGCGGAGGTAATCCAACGATTGGCCGTAATTTCTACAAAAACATGGGCGCAGCTTCCATTATATTGGAAACTCGCAACCAAGCTGCAGGTACGCAGGCACGCCGGACATATACGCAATATATGGCAATAAGATCAAATATTGAGTATTTGCTCCTGAACGGCGTAGAAATCTATAATGCCATAGGCGATGTTCGCGAAGATATCATCGAAATGGGCCGCTACTATAACCCTGCGAACAGAATTTTCTTGGCTCACGCTTCTCAAGCCGGCAATTTAGATCCGCATCTGCCGGGTCCTAATGATTTTAACCGCTATGTCCTATATCTTACAGGCGGAGTTCAATCGGTTCAACCACTTAATGGCATTAACCGATTTGTACCTGTTGCCAATCGCTATATAAGCCGTCCGACAGGCTATGTGATGCTTTTAGAAGGCTGGGGTACACATCCTGTAGGCGGAACTTGGGCGAGACCGGCAGACGTTGCGCACCTTCCTACTTATGTACAATACGACAGAGTAATTGCACAACTTATGCACGTCTTACACGGGCAGCAAATTGAGTACTATGTACTTCCTGAAGGTACTGTAATGCCATTGCAACAGTACTTTGTTGCAAGCGCCGGCCAACCAAACGCGCATAATGCAGCTTTCCGTCAAGGCGTACGCCAGCAAGAATACAAAACTATACCTGCAGGCGGAGCAATCTTCATCCCGATGGACCAAGTTGCGGGTACAGTTATTGCCATGCTGATGGAACCGGAAAACAGCAATATTAACTTCGGGTCATCTATAGTGCAAATGCTGCTTCATGCAGGCGATAATGCACTTTTCGATGCAACCAGAACGTTTATCCACTGTCAAGACACAATGAACTTCCCAATCTTCCGTCTTACTCAAGACAATCCTCGCAGCTTTGTATATGAAGATAACGGAAATGATGAGGTAAGTTTCGGTCTTAACATCTTCAACAACGGTGTCGGCGGTTCGCCATCATCTGATAATGCAGGCTTAGCTGCTGCAGGAACAATCCGTCTTTGGACACAAATAGACGGGATAAATGCACTTGTACCTTATGCCGATTTAGAAGTGACAGCAGAACTTCCTGATGGCACAGACGCAATGGAATTTGTACGCATTAATAACATGTGGGCAAATCCGGGTAATGTTAACCATATCGACGTTAACAAAAATGCGCCATGGGCAAGAATGACTCTTACAGCTACGTTGGATGGGGAAGAGGTTGAAGTTGAGCTTGTCAACAGCAGATACTTAAGCCTTGTTGTCTATAACAACGGTACGGAATACCAAGTAGCAAGCATAGAAGACACAATCTATATCTTGCCGCAACTTGCCGGTGAATCTGCATCTATCCCAATAGCTGCAGTAATAACCGCAGTTGACCAAGATGACAATGACGCTATGGGGTTTGTGACAGTTTGGGCAGATGAAGATTTGCAAGATTACAACGCTAACTTCGATGTAACCAAGGACGCGCCATGGGAAACAATTCAGTTTACTGTGACCGTGTACGGCCAAACTGTGTACGTATTGTTGATTAATGACTTGGTCTGTGACGATGCTCCTGATGTTCCTGTATTCGGACTGGACATCTTCAATAACGGCCAAGGCGGTTCGCCATCAAGACCAAACGACAGTTTAGCAGCGGCAGGCACAATCCGCATTTGGACTCAAATTGACGGTGCAAATACACTCGTACCTTATGCTGACTTAACAGTAACGGCGGTATTCCCGGATGACACGAACGCTATGCAATTTGTCCGTGTAAACAACATGTGGGCGAATCCGGGCAATGTTAACCAAATTGATGTTCGCAAAGATGGCGGAGCATGGGAAAAAATCATCCTTACAGCTACTTTGAACGGTCAAGAGGTTGAGCTGCTGCTTGTCAATGGCCTGTATGTGCCGCTTATCACTGACTTATCTATACAACCTAATGTACCGGTTATCGATGACGAATATGAACTATATGTCGATGACGAGGATGAACTGTACATCGATGATGAGTATGTACCATCTGCCGATGACGAATATGAACCATCTATTGATGACGAATATGTACCATCTAACGATGACGAATATGTGCCGTCTGACGATGACACATATGTACCATCTGACGATTACTCATATTTGCAATAGAGATTACATTAGGCAGCAATATCTAAGCAGTAGAATAATTCAATAACAGATAAAAGAGCCAAGGTCCGAATATTAATCGGGCCTTGGTTTTTTGTTAACCTTTACATATTCTCCGTAACGATGTATACTGTTTTAACTTGCGAAAACCCATACAAGTTAACTCACTATAGTATATAACATAGATAAGACAAGCAGAAAGGGATGACAAAATGTTTAATGGTTTCTCTCCCCGTACAATTGATTTTATGTGGAACCTTCGTTTTAACAACCGCAAGGATTGGTTCGAGGAACATAAGGCGGAGTTTGTACAGGATTTCCAAACACCAATGAAAGCTTTGGGTGGCGAGGTGTTTAAGCAAATCGCGGCTGATTACGGCAAGTATGGGTTTATCCATAAAGTTTCACGTATCTATAAAGACGCGCGGCGCATACGTGACGGCGAGCCGTACAGGTGCAACATGTGGTTCTCGATTGAGAAGCCGAGTGAGGAATGGACAGCTACGCCGGTGTTCTGGTTTGAGCTGACCCCGGAGGCATGGAGATACGGCTTGGGGTATTATCAGGCGAGGCCGATAACTATGGCGAAACTTCGTGCGCGTATCGACCGTGACCCCAAGAAGTTCGAGAAACTTATCGCGCCGATTGGCAAACAAAGTGAGTTTATCCTTGAAGGGGATGAATACAAGCGCAAGAAGGAAGCTCCAACGCCGAAAACAGCGGAGTGGTACAATAAGAAGTCTATCATACTTGTTCACGAGCAGCCCAATGGCGATGAACTGTACTCCGCTGATTTAGCAAACCGCCTAGTCGAGGGTTATAAATTCCTTATGCCGTTTTACGACTATCTTATCACGCTGGATTCCGACCCGGATCCCGCAATGTAGGCCGTATTTTTACAAAGGAGAAAACCGCATGCACTACACAATTAAGAAGTTTGAAGAACTGACAAATATCGAACTATACAAAATCTTGCAGTTAAGGCAAGATATTTTCATCATAGAGCAGACCTGCATCTTTCCCGATATAGATGATAAAGATGAAGGTGCATATCACTTGACGGCACTTGACGATGGTAAAGTTGTTGGATGTATCAGAATATTAGACAAAGGCATATCGTTTAAAGAGGTTTCCATCGGCAGGGTTGCGTTGTTGAAAAGCATGCGAGGCAAAGGCATAGCGCAGGAGATGATGAAACATGCCTTGGGGTTTATTGAGAACGAGTTGGGCGAGAAACGCATCAGAATTTCAGCGCAGTCATATGTGATTCCGTTTTACGCAAGGCTGGGCTTTGAAGTTGTAAGCGAAGAGTATTTAGAAGATGATATCCCGCATGCCGAAATGTTGTGTGAGTTGTAGGGTGGAGCTTGTACCCCTACTGTAGGGGCGGTACACTGGGCTGCTGCATGTAAAAAGCCATCCATTTGCGTTGTGGATGGCTT
>Ga0136643_10017435_pt1 | contig 10805 bp, 7 predicted proteins | sample TergutLab28metaG_FD_96883 | JGI IMG/M metagenome (GOLD analysis project Ga0136643, IMG submission 96883) | Labiotermes labralis P1 segment gut microbial communities from Petit-Saut dam, French Guiana - Lab288 P1 (version 3) (version 3) | ecosystem: Host-associated > Arthropoda: Insects >... | reverse complement strand
GAATAAAATGAACGTAACTAATAATTAGAAAGGAGGAAGTATTGGCTATTTAAATCTAACGCCTTCGCAGTCTTCTAGCAGAAACCTCAGTTACAATAGGCAGTACTACGGAGGATTCTATTCACTAATTCCTTCGTGATTTAATCAACTTTTCAAAACCGTAGGTTTACTGCGAATGATGATTGCGCCAAATATAATTTGCAACGATAGAGCCTTAGAAAGATGGACTTTCTACATTTTAAGCAATGTATTAAAATAAACACTTAAACCAACCACATCGACTTCTATATTTTCATAGACTATACGAATAGATAATTTAGTCCTCTTTCTTGCTTTTCTCCTTGCTTCATGTCACTAAATATTTTAATCCACTGTGCCTCACTCCTTCCACCTTGCTCCCAAACACTTGCACGATTCCTCCTATCGTGGTTTTTACTTCTAAAGTTTTCTTCTCAAGTAAAAGGACTGAATTTGAATGAACTGCTTCTCTATAATCAAGATTTATGTAATATGAACTCGCGAAACTTTGATGTGTATCTACCAAACTACAGAGCATCACATCCAAGAAAATCATGATTTTTATAACCACAACCTTGAGAAATTTAGATGTCACACAATCACTCCTAATTTAAGTTAATTCTATAGGCGTTCTTTAGAAAGGAATACAAAATGAGCTAATGGCATAATAGGGAGATATTTTTGCATCCTGGTATATTTCATCTGCTGAATTGTTCATTGTGTTTTGTTGATTTTCAGGTTTTGGGGACTACAATAGAATTTGTATGTGATTTAACTTGGATAAAAAGACGTAGAATGAATTATACTCTCTTACGATTATCCAAACACGGGTTTTTTATAAGAAGGCATTGGGAATTCAGGTGCCAACCGGGCACAGAAAATGCTTTACTACAAGGTTAATTACTGTAGCATGCAGTCAGTTAAGAGGTAGTTGGTTTACCAGGTTGTTCGTTGTATTATGTTAATTTCGGTTCTTAATTAATTATATAACGATATACAATAAACTATGTCACATTACCATGGGCCATCCATATATTAAAGTTACAAAGTCAGAGTCATGTAATAGCGCCATCCTCTTGATCTCCTGACAGTGTTATGGAAATCAGCATTCCCGCCTGAAGGCAATATATGTATACAATCTATACACCGTTTTCCATTTCCTCTTTTCCCCATTCTTCCCCTTCCCTGTAACCAATCAATACCCATTTCATAATCCGCCCCCCGGCCCACAGTCAGATTTGTTTGTGCTCCGAGAACGAAGAGAGAGAGGGGGTACCATAGAGAGAGAGAGAGAGAGAGTGAGAGAGAAGGGAGTGAAATTTTTAACCTCAGCACACTATTTTATGCTAATCCGTTATTGAACACAACCCTGCTGTAACTCTCGCCTCATAAAACCGCCATGTCATCCGTTGAGGGTTTCGGACTTGGTTATAGTGAAACAGAGCGCTTGTGGTGATGAAAATTACGAGCACAATTATTCATTCAGCTTCCACAGTGTCCAATGTATCGGTGTATTAGCTGAGTAGCACAGATCAGTCCTTTTGCATACATGTAAAAGACCAATGCTTTATATTCTGCCTTTACATATATGAAGCGGTAAGGTGCTAATAGTTATGAATAGGAGAAGAGGACAGCATGCGTCTCAGTTAAAAGTATTCTTGAGTGGAATGCAGTATTCACTTTTAGTCGAAGATGTCATAGCTTACCTGAAGATGCCAGAATCGTTACTGCTGACTCTTATTCTGCCGTATTAATTGTCATTAAGAATGTCCACAAAATGCGTGTTTAGATCTTATGTTTTCTTACGTTCGGTATGTATCTAGGTACAAGAAGTATGAAGGAATACAAATGCTTAGAATCCGTGTTTTTATAACATGGATTATAAGAGCCACTCTAATGGGAAAGAGAACAAGGATATTCTTGCTCGCTTCGTGACAACACATGAAACGCAGTCGATCCACTGGGATATGCTCTGTACATTCCTATTCTTCACAACTGGAAGAAGAAGAATCCGCTGTTTTCCAATAACATGGTACAAATTCCCACTTATCAGTTCCCATTAATGCAATAGGTGTGTGTAATGTAAGTAGACATCTATGCAATAGGTTAGAGGCTTTATTTTGTTCTCTGCAATTCTTATTAAACTTATACCTCCACAATTACTTAGTATTCTCTCCTTCTCTTCCTCCTCCTTCATTTATCTTTTCTTAACATCCTCTGTTCCTCCTCGGCGTTCTGTTTAATTAAAACGTACCGTTCATTGTGTTGAAATTTGTGTGGCCCAAGGCCGAAGGGATAAATTACTTCATCAAAAAAAGTAGATGCGGTAGTTGCTCTGAAATTAATTAATTTGGTGTCACGGAGCGCGTAGCAGCTGGCTGTTTACCTTCGATTAGTGATACATCCTGGCAGGTTCAAAAATTGTAGGCAGAAGTCTCAAATTTTGCGGAGAACATCACTGAAGAAGCACTGGTCGCATTTATGGAGAGAAATCCATCTTCTTCCTGCAAAGGTAATTCAATATTCACGGATCACATATTGAATATATGACAATGCGAATGAGGTATAGCTGTCTCTTTAACTTCAAGATGCCGAACAACTTCTGGAAGTGTAAAATATAAATATATATCAATAAATATGGTTTAGATGTTTTAAACTACTGCGTCATTTTTTATGAGTATGGAAAATAGTTTATTGTTTTCGTGTTAGGGTTACACCGATCTTTGCGTGTCGCTACTGATGACAACATGTACATTGGACCCTAAGCAGGAGACAAATATGACTGAACACCAGAACGAACAATTGAGTCAAGAGTCAAGAAATTAAATGCGCATACGAGGCGAAGTTACACGTAAACAGAAATGTTTGTAAGAATGGAATCATGAATGGATCTATGTGAATATTATCGAACTGCTTACATGTAGTGCATGATTTGATGTTCTGTCGGCCGTGTTAATGATGATTATCCCTTTGTTCCTTGCTGTGATTGCTTCACCCTTCAAGATTTTCCGAAAAGTCGGTAAATATTTACCAGTCTACACCACATAATATTACAGAAGATTTAAATGTTCTGGACGTACCTAGATTAGCGAAAAGTGTGTTATCATACACTGACTAAAAGTGTACCAAAAATCCCAGACTTATCTCCTACCCCCCCCCCCTTTCCTAATACTCCCATAATTATAGATAGGTTAGACTGAATGTATTCCAGTTACTGTATGGGTTTGTATCAGGTTCACGGCCTTATTAGCTATGACACTTCTTGGTTAGGTACAAAAATTATGGAGGAACGTTCTACGTCCTTCTTCATAGCGAACAAAAAAAAAAGCCGTAGATTTTTCGGGGCTTTTCTCTTGTTTCTTACGGCCTCTGTCACGTTGTTACAAATGATACTGCTGCTCAGCTGTTTGTATTTTTATCATACTGTGTTTTAAAGTAAATGACATTATAATGCTTTGTATTGGAACTACAATGTGTTAGTTGTTGCTTTTATTTGTTGCTTTTATTTGTTGCTTTTATTTGTTGCTTTTATTTGTTGCTTTTTTTTCTCTTGTTTTCATTGGCGTTGGCATTGCCGTTAGGCTGCTGAATCAGCGCCCTGACAATGAAAGAATTTGATTTGTGTACGTGTTTTTAGTTTAATTAGTGATGGTATTAGCAGGAGTAATGTTGGTAATACTGTCATCAAGAATGTGTTTTTCTTTCCACAATGGCCATTTTCTGTAATTCGGCGCTGAGGATTTTATTATTATTATTATTGTTATTATTGGTATTATTGGTATAACCTTCACTTTCACACTTTACGTGGATGTTACTAAAATTAATAGATATTTGTTTTTCGGTTCCTTTTACGATTTTTTTCCGCATTACTTTGTTATTCGGTGGTTTGGAAACGTGAAAAGCAAACACGTTCCTTTGCTAAAATGTTAGTTCTTTTGAATGGTAATGGTTCTGCGTGTTATGGTCAGTTATCTATTTACGTAGAACATGGCAACTTAATTATCGCTTTCAACTGAATTAGTACTATTACTACTACTACTCCTATTACTACTAATACTACCACTGCTACTGCTGCTACTACTGCTACTGCCATTACTACTACTCCTACTCCTCCTACTACTACTCCTACTACTAAATTTAACAGTGCTATTCCCACGCCGAAGAGCGTATAAAGGCAATCGTGATCGGTTATGGCCTTACCGCTGGCATTCTCATATGAGAGGATTTGCTGATATTACAACGTTGTCCATATCCTCCCCTTCTGAAGACGGAAATATAAGCAACTTTAAAACATTTGCTTACTATAAAGTAACACAGACGATGAAATAAGTCGACACAAATAATTTTAATCTTTATTTTACACTTTCGTGAAGAAACTTGAAAATTAGAGAGACTTCAACCGCTTGACCCTGAAGATGAAGGTACTATGATCCTTCAAAGCCACGGGAAACAGTTACCCTGTGACACAGCTTAACATCCAGAAAGACTTTAATCTCTATTTCCTCTCTTGTCTATCACATTTGCCACGTACTTATGGAAAAAATTGTGAGCTAAATGTGGAACATGTCTGTTGACTCAGTCAATGAGAACATAAGGAGACTACGTGCTTCCCGACAGTTCAGTAAAACTTCGTGTTATTTTGAGAAACGTTTCAGAACTAAATCCTACATCTAATCACACAGGAGCCTCAAATTCATGAAACATGTAAATAGAAACTTATTTCGTGTCTCATAGAAAAACACTCTGCTTCTTAGTGACAGAAACGAACCAATTTTGATGTTTTTCTGACCGTACATCTCAGTATAATCTTAGTGATTAACTAACTTAATGCACAAATTCTTGTTTTATAGTAAGTTTATTATACGCCTCTACATGTTTCGAGCACTATGTTTTCATCATCAGGAGGTCATCACACTCTGTAAGTGGCCGTCCGGTGCACAGGCTGAGAGAACTCTTCTATCAACCTGTGCACCGGACGCCACTTACAGGTGTGATGATACCAGATGCTGTATGATACAATTTTGACCTCCTGATGATGAGCACATAGTGCTCGAAACATGTAGAGGCGCATAATAAACTTACTATAAAGAAATTTGTGCATTAAGTTGGTTAATTACTAAAAAACTAACCAGTTAATTCTGTTAAAGGAAACGTCTTTTTTTATTCTGAAAATGGCAAGGAACAAAAAATAAAGTTCTGGGAGGAAGTGCAGAGAAGTTTTAATTTTAAAAGCAGCTTTTGCATATGATAACCATGATTCCTTAAATAACTAATCACATACACAATTCGTATAACACCTCAATTATTTTGTAAGATAAACTTTTTTCTCCAGTAGAGTAACTTCCATTCAAACTTCACGTAATATTCTTTTTTTTCCAGTGGACCCACATATAGTGACGTTAGCCACGTAGATGGAGGCAGCACGTTCCTCTATTCCCTAGGTAGCCAACCAACAGCCCAACCAATGGTATAACCCAAAAGACCATACTCTAAATTAGAGGTGCAAAAGTACCGAGCGTCAGATCTCCAGGGCAACTGAACACTGAATTTTGGTGCCTAATAATGGTGAGACCTCAGAGCTTAATTTATTTCACGTCATCTTCCTGGGGCCTAGAATTTTGAAATGGCTCCTAGATTTTCCGGAAAAAAAATGTGTACCCTTTATCTAATTCTCCACCTCCTCCTTAGAACCCAAATGTCAAAATCAAATTGTCCCGACAAATTTTGGCGTAGTGTCCAATAGCAATTTTCTTTCTTATCTGTGAAGATGAGCCATGTACAAATATAAAGGAGGAAAACTGACAAACAGGAAGACGTTTGAATTAATTTTAACCCCTTTTTCTAAACAGCACGTTAAAATCGCGCACAACACATTAAAAATATGTCCATGTAAATTGTTTCGCTCTTTCTCCGAGTCCTTAGTGAACAATGTCGGTACTAAAGCATGTAATTACTTATTAATTCAAGAACAGATACAACCAACTAACTAGATGCAGTACATGAACTTTTGCGGTCATCCAAAGACTAACATCACACAGCGTTTCGAAATTATCTCCCTCTGCAGTTTCTGGCATTCATTCAGTCACAATATATTACACGGGACTGAACATTGTTAGATATTAATTTACAAAAAAAATGTCGCATATTGAAATTTTGTAACAGTTGAAATGTTTTTGACGTAGGTGAAGCCTTTAGACGCTGGCTTCTCACTCTTTTTCCCCAGCGTTCAATCCTGGGTAACTTCATTATGAGGATCGTGGGTGACGCTATTGCACTAAAACAGATTTCTCTTCCAGTTTCGTCGTGTTCCCCCCTTTAAACCACCTACCCCCCCTGTTCCATAACTATCTATCCTGGCAAACCCCCCCCCCCCAGACGTGTTCTAGCCCTGAGCAGGCAGGTCATTACCACAGTCCCGGTTTACGTTGGGGGCTTCACTTCTTGTCCCGCACTTAACTGGTAACAGAATAAGGAAATTCTTCCAAAAAAACGATGAGAATATTTTGGTCTCCTGGAATATGGCGCTATATAGTATGGTGCTGTATAGTATGGTGCTGTATAGTATGGCACTGTATAGTATGGTGCTGTATAGTATGGTGCTGTATAGTATGGTGCTATATAGTATGGCGCTGTATAGTATGGCGCTATATAATATGGCGCTGTATAGTATGGTGCTGTATAATATGGCGCTGTATAGTATGGTGCTGTATAGTATGGCGCTGTATAGTATGGTAGAAAAAGGCCAGCCTTTCAAGGGGTTTGCTGCATGAATCATTAGAAGACAGACGTACACGGAGGCAGCTGGTTCCTCCGAAACTTTAGCCCATGTTCCTCTACGACACGTTGTAAAAAGTCAAACGAGTGCGGTAAAAATAGTCGCTGCAGTGTTAACATCGAACCTAAGAAATACATAAAGTATAATCTCAAAACTGAGGGTTGTTTGGCCGTGCATCTTCCTCATGAAATAAAGTGAAATGCTAACTTAATGCAAATGGGTAATTTTATTGATGTATTCTTAGTTCGACATGTTTCAGGTGCATATGCCTATCATCAGGAGCATTAGATGTTGAGTTGCAGCATGCGGTTTTCTGCACCGAGTTTTTGGATGGGTGGTGGTCTTGAGAGCCGCTGCGTAGGTCGTGTGGGCGGTGCGAAGTCGCACGGCAACATCACTTCATAATCTCAAACATCGGCGAAAAATGTGCCTTTATGAGACACTAGCGGTAGCATCAGAAGATATGTTAACTGCTGCACGCAAAACACGTTATGTCCTTAAAATTATTGCCTATTTTACACTAAACAGAATTTTATCTTTCTCCTTAGTAACACATACATTGTACAGGGCGTATGCAAGAATTGAGGCTATTTATTGTCCAAATTTATATAACCAATGTGGATAAGACTGGATTGGTATTTAGGGGACGACGAAAATGCCTTAGAAGTTTCGATTGTAGGACTATAAATTAAAAAAATCTTTCAGCTGTATGCACAAAAGGAATAGTGGTTGGAGCTTAAATAAATAGGGCTTGACTGTGTAGAATATATGAAATCATTATGGCGCAGTGAGGGACTCTTGTCACAAATATATTAGTGAAACTTCGAAGTCAAAGAGGCGGTAGTTTGTTTTAAAAGGTAAGCGACTGTCAGGTTCTTAAGCAGGCCTGTTCTGTATGGAATTTGACTGTCAATTGAATTATTTGTTCATTCGGTGTCATTTGTTGTTACACACTGTGCTCATTTAGAAAAGAAATATTTCAGAAGAACTACATTTAAACTAGTAAATAAAATAAATATAAATGAAGTCTTATAATAAAACCAACGAGATGCACTAATTTCTCAAATTTATTTTTAGAATAGGACTCTACATGTTTCGGACGGTTTCTCCGTCCACCATCAGGAGTCTAGCACTGTACACACAGCAATAGGTATATGTCATACAGGTTAAGCTGATTGCTTGCTATCGGGATGAGGATGGAAATTACTGCATGTAGTTGGTTTTATTATAAGTATATATCATGATGCACAGTCCTCAGAATATCAAATAAATCAAGCCTCTACACAACTATATACAAAGTTGTTCATATACTATATATATTTAATTCATTTACTAGTATATTTAAAACACAACGGGGATTCCTTACCTAAAATGTACAATTAGGCTGCTGAAATTAGACCTTGAAAATTAGGTTAGTGGACAATCTATTGAAGATAACAGAAGGATGGTCAATGATATAATGTCTAAATATGATTGGAACTGTAAAGCACAGAAGAAGACACTTAGGTAGATCTAGAAGAAGATGGCCAGTCCAAATAAATAAAAGATAACACTCTGAAAATTCTTCTTGAAGCGTAATGATTAAATGTAACTTCTCCAGATAATTCCAGAAAGTAGAATCCCTAAATTTACCTGAATTGTTAACTGTGAGGAAGAATAGACTTTTGTAGACCAATACAAGATTTAGAGAAACGAATTCTTCCTAGCAGAATTCTAAGCCTCTTCGCCGACTGCGTGAATTTCTCATTCTAAATGTCTATATAGTGCATTACGCAAAGAGCTTTGTACACCGTAAAAACCCCCTTTGTTAATTCAAGACTTTCGAATAGAAATATGGCCCTATAGTACGAAAACCATTCCATTAAAAGTAGCAAATTTGAGACAAACAATATCCTTTCTGCTATATTGTATTTATTTTTGCATAAATTGATAGGAATGGTTTGTTTCATTTTCAGATGGGCTTAATATGTTTATTTTTGCTTAAATAAATATATTTTTTATTTCTTTAATAATCCGAAATTATTATACAAATCGACATTTTAATCCTTACTGACCTTAATTAATTCACTGTGTATTTCCTGGTTTGTTATTTACAATAATAATAAAATATTTTCAAAGCCTTTGTAATGATATGTTCCGCGATATAAGCATTTAATCAGTCGATTAATCGAATAACAATACCAAAAGTTTGGTTAATATTTAATAGATTATTAATGGTCTATCTTTGTGTGAGCGGTTTTATTTTGTGAAAGTTTTATTGCCGCTTCTGAATGCGGTCGTTAGAGTAGATGACAATAAATAATAATGCAGGTCTTCAAAAACATTCGAATCTCGAGCGATTTTTTTATACAAAGTTTTAAAGACTCAAGCCAGATTGAAGCACAGTGCTTCGACATGGAAATTTCCGTGTATGGCCGCACACTGTCACATAAGAGACCCAACTTGCATCTCGTGGATGATTTAGGGTCCTGGTTAAGTGAGGATCTAAACAACTTTTTGGGCTTGTCTTGCCGAGTAGGGGGATCAAGGAGCATAAAATATTACCCAACAAATGGATCCACATTTATCAAAGAAACAGATGCACAATATCTTGTTCTACAAAAGCAGAAGTGCCATTTCTTCATCGGGAAAGCAGTTGATTTACCAGTTAATCTCACGATTTACAACAGTTAAGATTTTCTCTAAGGAATAACATAAAATTAATTTAAACTTTCTCATGCGGTTAAAGAAAACTAGACATAAAGATGTTAATCGCATATTGAACGCTACATCAGTATTTGCACTTTGCTCTAACTGCCGACAAGTTCACGGAATCAGTTGCTTATCTTTGGATGTTCTCTGTTGGTCCGCCGTGGAGAAAGAGAAACAAAATATTTATAATTTTAGACGTGCTCACTTATAGGCTTTGTCGAGTCCGTCTGTCCTCCTCATTTCATGGAAAATCTCTACTTCGGGTGATTTTGTGAAATTTTATGTCGAGAATTTTGACCAAAATTTGTAGACACAATCCACTAAATTTGTCGACACACGTGGCTTTAGTTTAAAAATCTGTAAAAAATAAAAGGTAGTTTACTTGAAGATCTTTGTACATTCATGAAGATATCTCATCGTTCATGAGTTAAGTACAAAAATTGCGGTAGTGTCAAAGAAGCCATAGAAGCATTTTACGATCTGAAATTGTCATCCCACAATAAAAACAAAAGCAGTAATCTCTGCCTTCGAAATGATTGTAAATCTCTTGCTAAATACGACGACAACTCCAGCGTGTGTTGTGTTACACGTGGTAAGGCATATTTCAAATTATTCATTTTCAACGCCCGTCTTAAAATTATTCACGACTATAAAATCTAGGGAATAAAACAGGGAACACGTGTTGTCATTATTGGGTTTTGAGGACATTTACCAAGCCGTCATATGCAATTCCACTAGATATTCAGAGTATCAGTATTTGTGTTCCTTACACATGTTTCTTAGTCACGTGTTGGTTTAATATGTTTATTGTTAAACAGCAATAACCCTTCGGTTTTTATAACCAAGATAGAGAGTTTAATGTGCAGTACAGGCCGGAGTTTTAAATGCAAGAGATTACATTTCTTCCTTAAAGGTAATTAGTAGTAGTAAACGGTAAATAATAATTGTTTATCACTTTTGTCGTGTAACTAAGGAGAGGACTCGAGTTTAGATTGTGTATTGTAAGAGCTGCAGGCTCTGCATTCTTTTTCACAATGTGCTTTAACTTTCCAAACTATTTCCTTGTTAAAGCTGTAATTATTTATCTCAGTAATTAACCAACTTGGTGCACAAAATTTGTTTTACAATAAGTTTTATTTCATACCTCTACATGTTTCGAGCACTATGTGCTCATCATCAGGAGGTCAAAATTGCATTACACAGCCTCTGGTATCATCACACCTGTAGGTGGCCGTCTGGTGCACGAGACGGTCACCTATATGTGTGATGATACCAGATGCTGTATAATACAATTGTGACCTCCTGATGACGAGCACGTGTG
>Ga0136643_10017434_pt1 | contig 10806 bp, 5 predicted proteins | sample TergutLab28metaG_FD_96883 | JGI IMG/M metagenome (GOLD analysis project Ga0136643, IMG submission 96883) | Labiotermes labralis P1 segment gut microbial communities from Petit-Saut dam, French Guiana - Lab288 P1 (version 3) (version 3) | ecosystem: Host-associated > Arthropoda: Insects >... | reverse complement strand
TGGGTGAGGAGTACAGATCACTTAGCTCCTCGTTACGCAGTCTCCTCCATTCCCCCGTTACCTCGTCCCTCCTAGGTCCAAATATTCTCCTCAACACCATATTCTCAAACACCCTCAGCTTCCCTTCCTCCCTCAATGTCAGCGACCAAGTTTCACACCCATACAAAACAACAGGCAAGATTATAGTTCTATATATCTTAATCTTCAATTTCTTGGATAGCAACCTGGAAGACAAAAGATTCTGCACCGAATGATAGCAAGCATTTCCTGACCTCATTCTACTCTTTATTTCTTCCCGAATAGAATTTTGGATTGTTAAAGTATTACACTGAAATAAATTCAAATTCCTTCGCAGGATTGGCCTTTTTGCCATTTCACATAAACCACAGAAAATCGTTTGTACCGATGCCCAAACTTAACAGGAGGTACAGCTGCACACACATGTTCTGCACTATGAAGGTGAGCAGTCTACATCAGACTGTGGCCGATCCACACTGTATAATTATACGGGGCTGGGTGAATCTCAGGGTCAGGCAGATCGCTGTGGAGAAGGGAGCAGTCTCCTATCTCACCTCCCGAAGATTATCGAATATTAACGAACAATGTTTCAAGCACATTTGGTGATCGCCTGGCGCAACTTAATACACGCTACTTCAAAGGATGTGGATATTGTGGACGTTTTATGGCACAAAGAATATGCCCGTGTTTTATCTGACAAATATCGCTTGTCACTTCCCGCCGATACTCCCCCACGTGTATGGCGGCCGGTTAGGTGGGCAACGTTTAATAGATAAACCAACCGACAAGAAATGGAAACCGATAACTTACGGATAAAATAACAATCACAAATATTACAAACTGTGTATGACTGAATTTTGATTTGATTATATTCATTAGTCAACAAACACACATCGTTAATATATCATCCAACATACGCACTCTGTAGTTGTAAACACTTTTAGCTGGTTGAACAACTGCAAATTTTACGTCATCATAACTTGCATGTTCTTGGAATTAATATATCATCCAATATATACACCGATATATTGACTGAAAGAACATGCACGGAATGCATAATATAAAATAATCAAACATCGTATTTGAGACACAAGTTACATGCTGTATCTGCAGTACTGAGGTCAAGCACCATTTGTCTTGTCCTGAATATATATTATTTGTGGCACATTTTTCTGTTTACTCTTCGATATAATGTATTGTACCCGGAAAGAATGTGCGCATTAAGCAATAATTACGTAATTAAGTAATTTCAGAATGTGTATTGAAAAGAGGAATACTGCCAACATAACAAAATATACATAAAGAACACCAGGCCAACACAAGCAACTTGACATGCAAGAACGAATGTCTGTGTTAGCCCTTCAGCCAATCAATTAATCGCAATATTTAAACATTCTTTGTGCCGCACGGAAACCAACATTCGGTAAAGTTCTTGAGGGTAATCATTCGGGCTCTTTCGAATTTCTCAAATGCCAAAAAAAAAAAAGTGGCGTGACATACAATTTCGCACGACTGCTGCCAGTGAACTTTTCCACCTTTGCTGGTTGCTCTCGCACTAACGTCGCGTCACGAGCCTGCGAAAACACTTCTGGTCCTTAAATTTCAGTTCGAACTGCAGGAAACAATCTGTACGATGCACACACACAAACACAGATGAAATCATGTCGGTCATGACGTCCATTTCAATTCCACTTCAGATAAGACAAGGCAAGTTTGGTCCACATTACACACACACACACACACATACTCACTTGTTGCTACTCCCAGTATGCGACATGTAGGACAATTTAATGCTCTGTGGTAACGGGTGACCTCCAAACAAACAACTTGCAATGACAGCCAGTAGCAAACTGCCATGTCACGACGCAATTGACAGATTCCCGCCCAACCGAAACACTCAAAACAACAGTCCAACGAACATTCGCATTTACGATCTCTGGTTTTTCGGTTACGACAGTGGATCACACCTACTAAAGGGCATATATTCTAAGGGTCTTAATTTTGTTACTGGAACAATATACATTGAACTTAGACAAACCAAACACTCTAACGTAAAGTGGATACAAGAAATAGACATGAAATAGATTTCTTAAGGAACTCAAAGGCTGCACTAAACTAGATCACATTAACCTTTTGGTGCTGGAATTATTTTTTTTTAATTTTAGCACACTCTGTATATAAAATGTGAATAATACAGGAACCAAATACGTTAGAATTATGAAACAAACTGCATTTTGGAGAGAAAAAAAAGAGAGTATATACCATGTGTAAAATATTCAGTACATATATTTGTTGAATAAATATATAAAATGCAACTTTAGAGGTTAGCGGCGCGGTACGACCACTATAGTTGACGTTAGGCGTCAAAAGGTTAAGGAAGACGAAATTAGCAAAGGACCGAAAATACAATCAGTACAAAACAACACAGTTAGACACAGATAAGAGTGGATAAAACATCTGGACAAAACGACAAATAAAAGATCATATAACATAAAGCAAAAAAAAATAAATAAATAAACAATAAGGTCAAGAGCTTAAGAAGGCAGAGAGAGCGTGAAGTCGGAACAGGCTTGCTGCAGATATCACGCAGTGACGACGAACAAAAAACGTGCTTGGACGAAAACCAAGTTCTACCACGTTTGAATTTAAAGTGAATAATCAGGCTGAAGCGATTAGACATACAGGAAAGCATGCAGACAGAATGGGTGAAGACGAGCGGCCGAATACAAACTGGATTTATAAAGGTAGGGCGTAAGGACTAAAAATAAAAACAACGAAACGCTGGAAATGGCATTCTGAGGCAGGCATGGGCACTGAATTTCGTAATTCCTTACGATAAGAATATTAATATGTCCATATCAATCACTGAATGTGTTTCACAGAGTTTTAGATATACATACTGCTTTTGGGATAACCAGCCTTCAGTCGTTTCAAGTTCTGAACACCAACTAATTTTAAATGTTGAACGGCAGTGGGACAGTTTCGTGAGATTTGATATTCTAACAGTGGTGAACACCAAAATTACGGTCATCATGTAGTATGGCAGATGGACACCAATCTACCAAATCACATGGCGACACATGTTATATGACTACTCTCCCCATAATGGCAAATATTTGCAACGGAAATGTGACATGCATGTGATGGAGAGAGTTAAAACGCGTGTTAACTATACAAGCAAAGTCGCCCCTTTCCCAAAGCTCGTCATAAAACAGCTGCGTTTGAGTTTCACCCCATCCAGACCGATACGAGACACCGGTGGATGTTCAGTATCACCATCCGGCCTATATACTCCTGAAGAGCCACCTGTAGGCCTAAGAGCCGTTTTGGACAAGCTGTGGTGAAGACACAAATGCCAGCGCCCCTGTCACATCGAACCCCTGCGGTACGCTCTCGTTCACTGGCCAACCCGCGTGTGGGCGTGTTGTCACACTAAGGAGCACAATGACCTGACGTGGGTGACCGGGGTTAACGCAGTCTGTATACCGACTAGGCTATGGCCTGAAAATCCTGGGTTCGGAACTCGGAAGGGGGGGAGCGGCTAGAGATTTCCTCTTCTTCAGAACATCCGGACCAGCCCTGGGGCTCACTCGGCCTCCCATTCAAGGGGCACAGGGGTTCTTTCCCTCGCGTAAAGGCGCCGTGGCGTGTGATGAGTGGAGCTGTACATCTCCTCCCCCTATACGCTTGCATGGTGTGGACAAAGACTTCAAATTTTTATCTTTCTTTTTAACCTGACCTGACGCCCTGTGAACTAACCACTTTCCTACTTTGGTTCATTTTATACTCTGGTGGGTGGGTACCAACGCTGCGGAGAAATGTGCTTCCCCTGTCTTTAACTTAACCCCTTAAAAGATAAAAACGTATGTTCTCCCAAACCTTGAAGAAGGGTAGGATAAGTCCCTCCGAAATGCTGGTCACCAATTGCCAGACAACACCCGTGCCGTGACGCTCAGAGGCCTGACATGGATTTTCATTGTTGTACACACCTCAAAGATCTCAGCAATTTTCTACTTCAACAAGCGGACATGTTGCCAAACCCTGAAATGCAACTCGATTGTGAGCACAAATAGCAACTGTGATGAATAAAACCCACTGTGGACCAACTGAAAGTAAATAAAAATCGGAATACTGAGAAAAATTCCAAGGTTACATAAAAAGGATATAAATTCAAAAAAAAATTACAGCCTTCCTTTTTTTCGTTAGTTGTGTAATGTAATTAACAGACGCCATCTGTATACCGGAATGTCATGCAAGCGGGACAAGATGGCTGATCACGCAACTCAAGAGACGAACTATCGCCCAAAGTGTTTATGATATTAGTCACTTTACTTGGTTGTGTAATACAATTACGAATGCCACCGCCACGTCTCACCACGCCTCTAATTACCACGAGAGACGGACGTACTGTTGGTGCACATAAGCCGAAACATGGCGACAAAGAAACCGACAGCTTGTTCGCAAGCATGCGATTATCAGTTCTGCTGTCGTGTCTGTGCCGTAGTAACGACTCGATAACCATGTAACACGTGTTAATACAGTTCGACAGACAGTGGGAAAGTTTTGCTGAATTGTTGACACTCGAACGGAGCAACAGAGATACACACAGAACCGTCACATTCGGCGGATACTTACCAAACAACCAAGCAACTAACAGGTAGGGTAATTACAGTAAATACAACAATTTATATCTAATAAACATCAATTATATACAAATTGTTGTGTTACTGACTTAATTACCCTACCTATTAATTACTACACACAACAGGGATGGCACATTTCAGAACCAACTAACTAACTAACTAACTGTCTTTTCACCATCATTATCTTCCTTTTCTTCTTATCCTCTTCTCCTTCTCTTCCTCCTCCTCCCACTATGGCGCAACAACCAGATATCAGCCCTTGGTCTCCTGTGTAAAGCATCGCCACTTTTGTCTATTCACTGTTTCTCTTTTCCAATCTCTTATGCTTCACTGCACCACTGACTGCATTGTATAACATTTTCATTGGTATGCGTTTACTACCCATGCGTCATGTTCATCCCTGTAGCCTTTCAAATTAAGAACAACTGAAACACATGGCTCACGATATAATTCTCAGAATTCACTATTATATCTCAATCTCCATCCGTAATTTTCTATACGTAACCAACAAACACCACAGTGCAAAATTCTTCTTGAAAAGCTAACAGTTCTTTATCTATTCAAGATATTCCCGCCATTTTATGAAACCCAAAGACTCAAACAGCATTCACAACAGCCCGCCACCTGTCCCTATCCCGAACCAAATCAATCTAGTTCACGCCCTCCCAACGATTCGTTGAACATCAATGCTAATATTATCTTCCCATCTACGACTACGTCTTCCAAGTAGTCACTTTTCCTCAGGTTCCCCATCAAAACCTTCTACATACCTCTCCTCTCCCCTGTCGTACCACATGAACTGCGCATCTCATTCTCCTTGATTTGATTACCCTGGCGTAGTGAGGAGTGCAGATCATGAACTCGTTACTGTGCAACTGCCTGCAGCCTCCTCTTTCCTCGTCCCTCTCAGACCCAAATACATTCCTCAGCACCTACTCTCAAACATCTTCAGCCTCTCACTCCTAAATATATACCAGTGAAAAATAAATCCTTCAGCCTATGTTCCTCTCTCAATGTGACAATGTTTACACCGATACAGAACAAGAGGCAAAACCAAAGTTCTGCATATTTCAAGCTTTATATTTTTTGGTAGCAAACTGGAAGACAAAAGATTCTGGACCCAACGGTAGCAGGCATTTCCTGTGTTCAATCTGCTCTTAATTTATTCATAAATTGAAATTCTGATTTGTTAGTGTTGTTCCCAAACATTTAAACTTTGCCAAACGTCGTTATTTTGTCCTGTTCAGTAGTTTCACTGAACGTCAACTACAGAGACATATCAATGGAGTTAAGTTTCAGGTTCCACTCATTTTTACCTTGACACTGCTTAAAGCTTAGTGACAACCCCAGGTGCCGTCTGCTTTTCAGTACGCAATGGGCAGTCGCTTCGGTGGGTGCCAGAATCGTTCTGCACACAGGGGAGAGAGAACACTGAAAATTTTGTGGGGTCCTAATCCAGAATCGGGCTCCCTCTTTTGGCGGCTTCATTCAGAAATCCGAGTCTGCTTGAGGAAATTTTCATCAATGATTTTGTCATGTAAAGAGTTTCCTATTGTACGTCCGCCAGTTGTGTTGATCTCGACAGACGGGGACGCAACCATGCGCCCGGTAGGTTCATACTAAATCCAGGACAAGTATGTATTCAGGTAAATCTCGTGTCATAAAAATGGCAGCTCTGTAAACATTTTCACTTTCAACGCAACGTACAAACTGCGTTAAGGTTCTCACAACAGTGAGGATAGCATGGCGTAGTAGTGAGCAGGTGGAACAAACGAAGAGCACAAGATCGGTGCAGGTGAGGTGCGGGGGGAGGGTTGCAAACGCAACACGCACAGCCATCAAATCGTACAACCTGACCGCACTGTATCTGAACTGCCGACTAGCGACAAAGGGTTAAGACTGACACAGACTTTACGTAGTGTGGGTCGACACTTAGCACACTCAATGAAATTTTCGAGGGCAGGCAGCCGCGTCAAGATCTGAAGGTTTATACCGACGTACCGGGAACTAACTCTATCCCCATCTTCAGGGTGTGCTTGCGGTTTGGTAGAACCGAAACTGTTTTAGTTATACCAAATCAACAGGTCCCGAAACGTCGGTAAAACTTCACATGTTGACGCAGCTGTCTGCCCGAGAAAATTTCACTGAATTCTGTTGCTGCGAAAGCTTCAAGACTTAGCACACTCATTTCAGGAGAGAATGCCTCGCTCATGCTCACAGCTGCGTTCAATCTTACAACGACCATGCAATAGCATATTTCATAGCACTACCCCAAATTCTGCCTGGAGACTCAGAAAAATAACACAAAGATATTCAGCCAGGCTAATCGCTACTTCGGCCGACATTCGAGCCGGCTACCTCCCAGGTCGGTAAGGCAGGAGCGTTACTGCTTGAGCCAACCTGGGTGGGTGGGTTATAAGGAAAAGTTCGTTTTTGACCTTAGGAAGCAGACTGCGCAACCAGTCAATATGGCGACATACAAACATGTCTCACACTAATTTCTACTGAAATCGAATTCAGTTTATGACAGGGTTGCACAAATTTTCTACAAACCTAGAAGCCATCTAAAACTTCTACGCACCAGTTGGGTGACATGAAATTCCATGCTGAGGGCCCATAAATATTAGGCGTTACCGTGAACTGGCGGCCAGGATGTGCACCAACGTTTTATTATACACAGGAAAAGGTTAACTGACTCGCATGATTTTAAGTAGACTCTTTCATCGGTTATGGCAGAAGTCAAAACGGCCCACCAAATCTATGCTAATCTCCCACACCGAACTCAGCTCTTTAACAATTAAAATCAATCTGAATTTCAAGAATTCAGTTCCTGCTGCACAGTCAACATTCAGCCTCCGTTATAGCACCAATCGGTTAATACTTTACTCTGCCAATCATACGAAACACGTGGGAAAAACTGAGAATTGTTTAATGTTAAACGTAGAGGTATAGAAACATGTAGCAGCCACTTAACTGTTTAATACTCGTCGCGTTCGCACCGTCTCAAACGTGGATTAAACGTGTCAATGGAAAATGCGTAATGCAAAGTCGCTGAGAAACTAACAGTTGCACACCTACTTAAGAAATTCTCTAGCTTTTTAAGAAATCCGAATATTCGTCATCGCACTCACAAGATACAACCACTGGAAGCCACACAGTGTCAGATGAAGTTCATACCGTCACACCCCATTCGTTTGCGATCCAATTTAATATTATTCCCCCATTTACGCCTATGTCTACGAAGTGGTCTCTTCCCTCCAGGTTTTCTGACTAAACCTTTCAAGCATTACTCACCTCTCCAAACATATTCCACATCCTGTCCATCCAATTCTTCTTGAATCACCACCCAAATAATAAACGCTTTGGTGAAGAGTGCGAATTAACCTTTTGGCGCCGGAATTTTTCTTAATTTTAGCACACCCTGTATATAAAATGTAAATAATACAGGAACCAAATTCGTTAGAATTATGAAATAAACAGCATTTTCAAGAGAAAAAAAACGGAAAGTATATACCATGTTTAAAATATTCAGTACCTATATTTGTTGAATAAATATATAAAATGCAACTTTATAGAGGTTAGCGGTGCGGTACGACCACTATAGTTGACATTAGGCGTCAAAAGGTTAAGAAGCAAGTTCCCCCATCACGACATTTTTTCGTCCCCCTATTACCTTATCCGCTTTTATCCAGACACTTTCGTCAGCACTTTCTTCTCAAATACCCTCAACGTGCCTCTTTTCCTACGAGTGACAGCCGAAACTTGAAACGCGCATTCAAAGCCCTGAAAAAATGCGGGGGATTTGCAGTTCTCATAGCGGTGCTGATGTTCAACAAATATGAAAACATTACGGTCCTTGGAAACGTCGCGGACTAGTCGCCCACTGACCTGCAGTGACATTCCTAAAGACTGTATCTTCCGCTGGAGAGCTGTAAAAGTCTTCAGGCCATGTGCTATTAAGCAGTTAGTGTGGAGATATGCATCATAACTGTCTTGCATGACCACAGTGGTGTCATCATTCGGCCGCTGATTCATAATCGCGAACCGGAAACAGTGGCAGAGCAAGTGCCACCGAGTGCTATTACGTGGTACAGTGTCGTAAAAAGAAAGTAATTACCATTATGATAGTACGTACCGTCCCTCAGTAAGAGCAAGGCTGCAACCGTCACAGAAGAGTACAGACACTCGCGGAGACAGTAATAACGCCCGTCCCCCCCCCCCCAAAAAAAAAACTCGAACCCGTCGTCACAGAATAAATGTCGCGACGCCACCAAGGCTACTGACACAAACTTCATTACATGAAATCGGCTTTGCAAAAATTTTTTGAGTTTCACAGTCGAAACCCTCCAGTCCGGTCTCGCCTTTAAAGATAAAATTTTGTCATATATGGTAAAATTTTAACATCCGATGACAATTCATTGCTACAGTATGTTCCTTCAACAGATTGGAATTTCCACGGCTTATCTAGACATGCACCGTACTATGCTACCAAACAGGACAGCTGAACTCCTTAATAATCCAGGCCAGCAGCAACTTCCTGTGACCTACGTCGAGCCACATCCTACAGGCACTAAAATGTCAACTGCAAAATGCAACAGGAACAGTCAAAGAATAAAACCTCTTAGTACAAGAAACGAATTGTATATCGCAAAAAAAAAAAAATGGCTTGACCGGCCACCGATAATGTGGTGTCATTTTACACAGCTGATCGTTACTTTTTAACCTTTTCAAGATACTGCCCATGTTTACTGGCTGCTTTGAAAAAAAGAAAGTCGAAAATTATACGAATGCATACGTGTGGGTCTGGTCCGTTTATGTGTTTCACGAACCTCACTTTACCGAAAGTTACCTGGCAGAGGTATGTTGATCCTAGGAGCAAGCTAATTGTTTTAGCAAAAAAAAAAATAAATAAATAATGAAGGGTTCCACTGACTCCAACAGCGGTGTATGGCAAACAATCTAGCCGAAGCCCCTTTTACCTTTCCGTAACAAATGACCAGACGGCAATTACAGCTGCTAAACAAGACTTATACTTGAAAATGAAAATGCAGGTGGAACAAAATTTTATAGAACTTAATTACAATGCTCATTTCAAGGGCAAAAAAAAAAAGGCACGTCCAGTAGTAGGCCAAGACCGTATTAGAACTACCAGACTCCACGGTGTTACAAACCAAACGTCTACAAAAAGAATCTTCACCAACGTGAAAATCTCAAATCTCATACAAAAAAAAAAATTTAATGGAACCCGAAGATTCAATACAGCGCGAAATCTGAGATTCCCAGAGCGGTAATGGTGCAGACGCAAGTCTTATGTGTAGTGACGCCGTGTCGTTGTGCCAGTAGTTCCCTGTGTTTCGAAAGATCGTTGTTCCTTCATATTCAGGTTCAAGTAGGCCACCAATTTCTACGGCCTCTCGAAACGTCGGAAACTATTCATCTAAAGACACGGCGTCACATTCCAGACGGCTTCAATCGTCATTTATCAAGCGCTTCACAAAAACCGATCTTGAACCACATGGATCCAGACCGAACCCTCACATTCTATCCAAACGGTCAACGCGATTTAATATGTTCATTCCATGTCTCTCCTCCTTGATTTAATCAAATTACGAACCTCAAGTGAGGAGAAGGTCTCTAAATCACGCCGCTTCTAAATAGGTAATTTTTTCCAGTTTCTTGGCGCATTCGATATAAAGTCTATCTAATTAGTATGGCAATATATGTGCGTGGCACTTACCGTCAAAACACAACTATTTTATTGGTTAATTATTGTAAGGTTTACAACAACATGTTTCGGCCCTAATCCTGGGCCATCATCAGGTTGTGTCACGACCTAGAGTAGGCTATACTACATGCTACTTATTAGATGTTTTGGAGAGCTCTCCATAATACTGCGTGTTACCATATATATACTATATATAATATTTTCTACCGGGATTAACCGCCCCGAAGTTTTCTGTGAGTATGACACTTATATTATATTATATTATATTATATTATATATATATATATATATTAACATGTATGTACAAGTTATTTAAGATAAGTGTCATACTCACAGAAAACTCCGGGGCGATTAATCCCGGTAGAAAATATTATTATATATAGTATATATATGGTAACACGCAGTATTATGGAGAGCTCT
>Ga0136643_10017433_pt1 | contig 10807 bp, 7 predicted proteins | sample TergutLab28metaG_FD_96883 | JGI IMG/M metagenome (GOLD analysis project Ga0136643, IMG submission 96883) | Labiotermes labralis P1 segment gut microbial communities from Petit-Saut dam, French Guiana - Lab288 P1 (version 3) (version 3) | ecosystem: Host-associated > Arthropoda: Insects >... | reverse complement strand
CTCCACCAAGACTCTATACACCCCCCTCTCCTAACCCATACGTGCCACATGCCCAGCCCATCTCATTCTTCTCGATTTTTATCACCCGCACAATATTAGGTGAGGAGTACAAATCATTTAGCTCCTCGTTATGCAATCTCCTCCATTACCTTGTCCCTCCTAGGTCCAAATATTCTCCTCAACACCACGTTCTAGAACACCCTCAGCTTCCTTTCTCCCGCAATGTCAGCGACCAAGTTTCACACCCATACAAAAAACAGGCAAAATTATAGTTCTATATATCTTGATCTTTAAATTTTTGGATAGCAACCTGGAAGAAGATTCTGCACCGAATGATAGCAAGCATTTCCTGACCTCAATCTGCTCTTAATTTCTTCCGCAATACAATTTTGATTTGTTAAAGTTGTTCCCAAATACTTAAACTCTTCCACCCTCTCGAAGGTACTATTATCAATCCTCACACTGTGAATTCGTCCTGCATTCTGATCTCAAGACACGACCATGTACTTAGTTTTATCAGCACTTACTTCTAGTCCAACTACTACTAGAGCTTCTGCATTTTCCTTTAGAGTATGTATGCTTCTTCCCAGTATATTAAAATCATCAGCATAAGCCAGAAGCTGATGTGTAACATTTAGTTTCAAGCCATCCTGGTTTACCTAAACCCTCCTAATGGCATACTCTAAAGCAAAATTTAAAAAGCATTGGTGATAGAGCATCTCCTTGTTTCAAACCATTCCTAATAGGGAACCTGTCAGACACATTCTTGCCTACCCGGACCCTGCTATATGTTTTAGTCAGACTCATCTTTATTAACCTTACAAGTTTCCTATGGATACCAAACTCAATAATAATCTTATATAAGACCTCCCTCCTAACTGAATCAGAAGCTTTCTTGAAGTCTATAAAGAGCTGATGAACTTCCTCATTGTATTCCCATTTTTTTCTCAAGTATTTGGCGAATGCAGAATATATGATCAATATTCGACCTGTTGCGTCGAAAGCCACATTGATGATCCCCAGTAATTTCTTTTGCATATGGAATTAACCTTGAGAGCAGGATGTTGGATAACATTTTGTAAGTGGTTGACAAAAGTGATACGCCTCTATAATTATTACAATTATGAAACTAAACCAAACTTAATTTCATTCACTTTCTACAATTTTTTATGGTTTGTAATTAATCTTCTACATGACTTCCAGCAAACTGCATCAAAACATACCTAACCAATAACTCCCTCTGGTAGTACAATCTGCATGCTCAATATCACTCATATATGCAGAATGACTACAAGATGTACAGTGAGTCACAATACGAAACCACAGACTACTATAATTAAGAGCATTTCTAGGTTAATGTTCCACTAAATTGTGATGCATACAACAGATGTCATACTACTGATCATATGACTACACCAAATACTGCGAGCAGTGCCATATTAGATACATTATAGGAAAATGTCGTAGACTAGGATTGTCATGGATGATACTATCACCTCTGATCTTTGACCTGAAATACAAGTGAAGTGCATATGCACAAGCCACTGCAACAGAATGGCTGTGAATGACATTTTGTTTTACCAGTGAGGAGACAACAGATTTCTTGTAAAGGAGAACAATTCAGGCGCAGACATTGCTGACTATGTCAGTGTGTATGGAGATGTCTGCACAGGATGTGGCAATGGAACAATTTTTGAATGGCAAAATCATCAAGCTGCCTTGTTGTAGTTACACAAAAACAGCCAGCACAGAATGCAATTAGCAGAGCAATGATCAAAGATAACCAACAAGTTGGAGAAATCATAGCATAGCTTGAAACTGGATATAATGCTGTGAAGAAGTTTACAGCAACTCTTAGATACAAAATGTTCACTGCCACTGCACCTGGTAGTTTTAATAAACAGATATTAATACATTATCTGTTACGGATAAATGCAGCATTATTGGTGGATACAATTCTCCTAAAATCAAACTGTTCTGGGACGAATATAAGCAGATTAGAATAAGAACATAAAAGTCCACAGACCCTTTATAGTAGGATACAGAACACATCACAGCCTGAATATGATTCAACAAAAATATGAAATACAGTAATCCCTCAGTTTACAACCTTCATCTGTTCCTTGAGAACTGCTTGTAATCCAAAAACTAATAAATTAAAAATTAATTTTCCATTACTACCCATGTTATAAATTGTAAATGGTTTCAGAAATCAAAAATGTCTCACCAGACGTATGAAGTTCACTTTAATAAAATACAGAACATTACCTAAGTATGAGGTAAATAACATCAATGATCAATCACTGTGTTTAAATTATTAGTTATTAGTCTGCGTATTAACAATATTTGCACCATTAAAGTTGTATGGAAAACGCATAAACATTGTGCACAATCCTTATTACAAATCTGAATATAATACAAACATCTATTACATATTAACAGTAAATTCTTCATGTTGAGGTTGATGGTTCATTGGGATCGTAATTTATGCATTTCAGAAAATTCAGGAACAGATGACAGCCGCAAACAAGCACCAGGAACAAATATCAGCTCGTGAAAGGACTGAACTGTGTAAACTCAAATTGGCTCAGAAACTGTGAAATAGGTCTTAATTTATGCATTTTGTGAACTGATTGTTCACATGCCAAGAGACCAACATACATGGTTTGCAGGGCTGTTTAGTTATCTTGTTAGAAAATCATATTAAAAAGACCAGAAACAGAGCAAGTTACTTGTGTCAAAAATTACTCAACACATTTGCTCCCATACCCCAGCCATGGTTGGTTTTTTTTTAAAGCTCACATATCCAACTGTTGTTGGAGACGGGGTTTTGCCATATAGTTTCCACTTATGAGTGGACAGTGCTCGCAGCTCTGTTTGGGAACCATTTTTTTCACCCTCAAATATCCCTGTTGGTTTGAGAGTGACAACCCACTGCACAGTGCAAACAACCAACATGAATTTGACGTTCAGGTGACCGTGCATCATGATAAATTCTTATAATAAAACCAACTAGATGCACTGATTTCTCAAATTTATTTTTGGAATAAAACCCTACATGTTTCGGACAGTTCCTCCGTCCATTATCAGGAGTTTTTCACTGTACACACAGCAATGGTATACGTCATACAGGTTGCTGACGGCTTGTGAGCAAGCCTTCAGCAAACCTGTATGACATATACCATTACTGTGTGTACAGTGAAAAACTCCTGATGATGGACAGTGGAACTGTCCGAAACATGTAGGGTTTTATTCCAAAAATAAATTTGAGAAATCAGTGCATCTAGTTGGTTTTATTACAAGAACAAACATGAAGTTTAGAGTGTCAGAAGTTTGAAAGATAATGCTATCACCAAAATTCTATCATTTGAGGATAATGGTGATGATCCGATTCCTTAAGACACTAGTCTGTCTGAAAGTGAAATGGGATGATTCTACAGAAATAGTGGCATTCCACTCAATCTAGGGACGTGTGACACAAAATATCATACCTGAAAACAATGCCTGAACTTTAAATCTGTGCCTTCTGAAATTTTGTCTATCTACAACAGTTTAGGAGAAAATACATATTTAAACATTACTTTGCAAAATATGTGCACAGTGTTAAAAATTGCTGGTCCAGCTGTTCAGTAGCCAGGGCATTCCTGGGGGCGGGTGTGTTAAGAACATTACTACTTATGAGTTTCATTTGGATATTCTTAAACAGAGGAGTGAGATATGAGACAATTTCCGGTGCCAGCTTAAATACTGTTACATCCAGTTAGAGATTTTAACGCTCAAAAAAACAGAACTGTATAACTTGGTTCCCACATAGCACACATTCTGCTGGCAACTAGCAAGGTTAGCGTCAAGAGCATGAGTGTCATGTTCACATCCTATATGTTATGAGTATGTATGCAGTGGCTTAAGCATGTAACCTTCACCACATCTCACACAAGGCACTTAACAGTGAAACAGAACTACAGTCTGTCACTTGACAAATAAGCAAATGTCTACCACTGAACCACATCCACAGTCATGTCAGCTGAATTCTTATTAATACAATCGTCTTCCATAATTCCATCACACACATTTAAATACTGCAAATTTTGTATGAAAAAGATACACGTCTCAAATGATTTGCAATAACATACCCTAGTAAGTTACAAATATTCATTACTGAGTTATTTATTTATAATAAGCCACAACATATACTAGCTTCACTTTCTCCCCTGCTTGATTTACATATTTCTGCCAGTGGCTAACAAATCACACTGTAAAAATCCAACATTAAGAAAAAATTCTGCATGGAATTTCGCTTTGTAATAAAGTAACCTGTGGTTTCAGTTAACTCAAAATGGTTTGTGCTGTGGTAGTACCAATAATTAATATCCAGCTTCACTGGCAGGTCCAGAGCGCAATACAGCAGAATGATGATTGATCAAACAGATGACTGCATGTAACACCCAATTCTATCTGCAGGAGCACATAAGCTATGTATTATAAGACTATTACCAGTTTAGCGGCCTACAATAAGTACTGCACATTCTGTGGAAGATGCCGCAAGGGCAAATGACACTTCCCTTTAAACTTACAATGGGGATGGTGCATCTTAGCTTCAGGCGACAATATGGTGTCCACTATGATGCCAAAACCTCCAATGGTGGTACTGCTACCCACACTACTATCCACTAAACAACAACTAACAGCAAATTCCTTCTGCTGTATATTCAAAAGGAAGCCTTTATGTCTTGCATGGTGCTGGTGTCAGTTGCCCCATCTCTATGCTAACATACATTACAAAATACTTGTTTATTAAATAAAGTGTTGGACTAATATATGGTGTGCTCCTGGTAGTAACTAACTGACCATGACAAAGCAAATGAACCAGGCCACAGTGCTGCCACAATCAAGACACATGTGGCAGTACCGACAAACCCCTTGACAAACACATGGTTACATCTTTCATAACTCCTTCCTGCATCTCTTCCTTTCTGTTACTTCTTCTATGTTAGCATGTGCTGTAGAAAAGAACAGGTTATCTTCTTCTGTTACAGACAATTTCATCCAAGCACTGTACCTCACAAGTGCTGTTGGTTACCATATGCAAAGCGCATTCTTGTAATTATTTTTAACCGTGAGGTATTCAGTCAATATGAAACAACCACCCACAATTTCCCTGTCCAACGAATATAATTAATTACTCCTTGCTGCTGCAACTAACAACATTAGACTATACAAGGCATTGATATGTCAGCCGGCCAAAAATGTATCCATTCATTTTACATACCTGAGCCATAAGCACTTCACCAAAAGACTCAAAATACTCCCGCAGTTGCTGTTCTGTGGTTTTCCAAGGTAAACCAAGTACAATAAGATCTGAGCACTTCAATTTTGTTTCCATGCGCTTCGTCTTTGCTGTGGAATTTTCTAAATGATCGTCTGACTTACGTTTATTTTCTGCAAAGTAATAAATTAAACTAGTTAGCCATTACATACAACCCACATATACTGCCGTATTGTGACTTCATTACTATTATTACCTTTCGGAAACACACAATAGTATACGCAATTTCCCCATCCATTTTCAGGTGGATGTAACCTCCCTTCCACCAAGCGTACTCCTCTCATTGCTCGAGATTCGGGGTTACGGTACTTTAGCCCACAAGTTCCTGGGAACTGTGCGGCTAAAGTTGAGAGTAGTAATGTACAGTCATCTTCTGCTGGCAATTCTATAGGTTCTTCGCCTTCGTCCTCGGCTACTTGAAGGTAAGAACTCATTTCCGTCGTCAGTTTGAAGCCGCTAAATCAACGTTTTTGCACAAAATCACTAAATGACGCTATCCTTGCCAAGTTACCAAAAATCCAAGCGATGTTCCAGAGAAGACAGTACATTGTATGTTGATCTGTGAAATAAACCAAAGATGAATTTGGAACAAAAAAATTGGCACGGGTCCTACAACGCGATGAGGAAAAGCACGGAATATTCTGCACTAGCTTCCATTAGTACGTTCACAAGTTACACATTCACGCTAGAATCGCTATTAGAAATATACTAATTGTTTTTGCCATCCTATGTGGTGGGCTGAAAGCGTTTGACGAGTAACTAGGAAAAATTAATATATCAGGTGTGTATAACAACGAAAGTCGAAACCAGGGAATCAGGAAAAAGAAACCTAAAATGTTTATTTTATGAACACTCAAACAATTAAAATTTAAGTAGATATATTTCCCTCGTAAAGAAATTCGTTAGTTACGACATGTTACCGTCCAGTTAGTGAGAGCCAAATTACTCTATTGAAGAAATAAGTTGACTCAAAGCATTGTTAAGCGCTTGCCAGACTACGTACTATCGTAACCCAAAAGCAGTCTTTTGTTTGATGGTAACAAATTTAATAAAAATTATTAGTGCATCCTCAGCAAGGGGCATTTTCGTAGTACGCAATAAAAAACAAATATATATTATACAAATTGAAGCGAAGTGGAAAGTACGATACTGAAATGGTTCAGTTTTTTCGGAAGTTAAACTCGTTCGGAAAAACACCAAACCTCTCGCATCACATTGTCGATGGAATATTGAACGCCCTCACCTGACGTCATATTTGAGCAACCTGCTGACCTTTCCGAGCACCAGCTTTAATCCGTGCTAGATGTTGTCCTTGGAATGTGATCCATGCGTGGAGTACGAAATGTACTGTGTAATGGCAAGTGCAATAGTAGGTTGTTAATTTCGCGTATGACTTTAAACATTTCAAATAATAAATACACACACATTCCACAACAGATCAAAATAAGGGATTAATTTCCTGCCGGAAATCGATTGCCTAAAGAAACCGTAAATTATTAATGGTGGATTGTCATCGGTTAGTACTCATGGGCATGAACACAATGCATTGTTCCCATTGATGGAACAAGATAACGATTTTCATTGGCTGCATACGTAAAATATTAAACAGATACACAATTCACGGATATACGAGTTTCGGTCCTTAGAATTTTGCGGACACGTTTTTCACGCCGTTGATGACCATGGGAACTTATCAGTACGACCTGTATCGTGTTCACAAACACGTTTCATCGCCTTAATTACTCTTAAGTATATTCCGTGTATTCATTGCATTTCAAGAGCGATGTGTATCGCATACATTTCACAATATAGGGAAATTAGCTCGCGGCCACCTCAAAATAGTACTCTTCGATCGTGACACCACGAGACCTCAAATGGAATAACAAATTGAAGGGATAAAAGACTGACCTTTTCCGGTAACAGCTTTCCTACTGATAACCGTAATTTTAATTGCTGCCGCACAGGCGTTTGCTATATAGCGTCACGTAGTACGAATACATTGCTAGTAGGAGTTTGTACTGTTTACGTTTAAACAGACCGGGGCGGCTAAGTTACTCCAAAATGTCGAGTAATGTACCAAGGCGTCATATCCCAAAAAACACTTCAATCCTCATCAGTACTGCTGTGAGGTCCTTATATACTGCACAATAAAGTGAGTTTGATGTGCACTAAATGTCATAACAGTTGAAGGTTATTACAAAAGGTACTACAGTACTTATGTTTACATTGTTGCTGACAACAGCAGGAATACATGTGTTTATGTACATTTGTTAAAATTTATCACAGACGTTATTTATTATCTTATACTTTAGTGTGGCCCAATAGTGTGAACCCCAATGTGTACACATGAAAAACAACTTGCATAACCTATGACATGCATGCAGGATGAATTGGAAAAGCCTGCTCCAGACATACTGTGAAATACATGGATGTGTGCTGAGTCACACATAATACACATATTAAACTACTTTCAAATTACTGAGTTATTGAATGTTGTTATACACGGAAGTTGGAAATTCATAGTTGGGGTGGTTTACTAGTGAATTATTAAATCCTGTAGCCTGTTCAGAGACAAATTCATCTTTAAGTGTGGGTAAGGGAAACATTTTCAGTGAAATTCTGCACAATACCTGCAACATATATGTACTGAAGAAACTAATACTTAATGTAACATTGTGTATTCTTTTTACTAACACAAAGAACAGTTTCAGCTGTGAACTTTCCATACCACAAAATAAATGGGAAGGTGATCATTAATTGTTTCTAGGTAAGGATATGGAAGATGCCTTCTTTGTCCATTTCAAGGCAGAAGGGAAAATCAAAAAAGGAAGTTTACAAGGCATATCATTAAATGATTCCATAAATCCTCAAAATGAATGCTATTACATTATGTGACTCAAGATATATTTCCACCATAGTTCCGATGTAGTCTGAGACACCAAGAAATTCCACAGTAAATAAAGATAAGAAAATTAATACTTTTGATATGAATGAAATTTCAGTGCAGGAAATATTATTTTTCTGTTTAAAGTGTTGTCTGAATTGGTGCACATATAGATTAACATGTAATGGAGAGTAATATATTTCTCCATTAATAATGGAGGGGTTGAAAACAGTGCCTAAAAAATAATAGTGAACATGTTTTTTCTTACAAGCCACTGAAGTATCTTTATCTTTCTGTGCCTAATGAAGACATTGTACTAACATCTGTTCTTGTATATTTCAGTTTCAATCAACAGTATGATATTTTTCAGTGGGCTAGTGGTATCACCTTTACTTATTCCCATTTCAAAAAATCCACATGGAAAGCTGGGTGAGAGATATGACACAAAATAAATACAAGCATGAAAATGTGCGTTGATCAGTGCTTTATGAACAATGAATGACCTAGGACGTTTGTCATATGCTTTAGTAGTTAACCACGTCAAAGAAAGGTAAAAGCAACAAACAGGACAGTGACTGATAACTGCTGCAAAATGCACAAAGTTTTTTCTGCTAGGAACACTATTTTCACCAACTTCTTGAAAAATGACAGGAAACTAAAACTGAAATGTGGAATGTGACACCATATAGTCTGGTAGATATTTACTGATATTTCAGAGAACATGTTACCTCTAAATTGTGGGATGTGACATCGTGTAGTCTGGTGGAAATTTACTGATGTTTTGGAGAATATGTTACCTCAATTTTCTGGGTGTTGAAGCTGGAGGCAGCAGGTTTCTCCAAAATGTCAGATGTATCACACCCAAGAAGCTACTATTCTTCACAGTAACTGCCATGAGAATCTCACATCTCATGTCTATTTAGCTTGTTACAAAAATTGCTGACAGCTGCTCATGTCTGCCTTGAATCATCAATTAGTATCTTCTACAGAGGTAAAAGTATAGAGCAAAGCCTGATCATGGAAATGGTGCAGATTTTCTACATGACGTATAACTCGACCCTCCAGCAAGTGGCTGGCATACTGAGAAGCTTGAATTCGATCTCTGGCCAGTCCAACTCCTAGCAACCAGTCTACCAGTGCAGAACCCAAGAAGCTCTCCTTGTAAAGTTTCAGACGCCACCTTGAAAGGGAAAGTCTTTTTTCTAATTCATATCTAAATTAATAAATTAATGGTATACTACTACTACTACCATCACCACCACAACTACCACCACATACATGCACACATAACCTGATATACAGTATAATAAACAGTGCTGTGAAAGATGTTGTTTTATAACTGTAACAAAACTGGGCCTTATTCTAAATCAGTTCATTTCACATTGCTCTGTACTCCCCTAAAACCATTTTAAAATTATGCACGTATAAAGTGCGTTGTAAAATTTCCTTGCATTAACCTTTAAACAACCTATGTCTGCATATACAAATGCATAAAAAAAAATACCCATATAAATTAATTTTATATATTTAGGCAACAAGGAAATTAACTGCATTTTTAAGACATGTTGCATAATCTCCATTTTATTTCTCACTAAGTGCTGTTTATTTCATAATTTTATTTTTTCTGTTCAAACAATACACCTTTCATAAACCATATGCTACTGTTTAAATACCAGCCTGGTTGTTTAGATGTTAAGTGAGAGAGCTATGATACACACAAACAAACTTGGGTTGACAGAATCCTGGTAGGGCTCTCAAGCATGAAAATGAAGAGAATTTCCTCAGTGCACTTGCTGGCAACTGAATCCTTTTCTAAAAATCAGTCAGGCTTGTGTAGTGTCCATCAACTTTGTTCAGACTTTCAGAGGTTATATTTTAAGAATCTTGAAACACATCAATATAAATAAAATATTAAACTGATACAGAATCTCACAAGCAAAAGTTAATGAATTTTTACTTGTTCATTTCCAGCTCAAACACAGGTCAGTACATCTGCAGTTATGCACACATCCACTGTGAAGAGCTCATTCTTTCTGCATAAAAAATGTTCACTAATTTTACAAGTTATCTTACACTCAGTTCATTGAATAAAATGATTGTGTTTGATAACAAGTTGTTTTTGTTTCTCACGCTGCATTTTAGGTCTTTCCAACTTTCCTTACATCTAGTAGCCTTGGCAGTGATGAAGGAGTTCATTTCTAAACTATTAAAATTAAATTAATTTCTGAAGTTCAGGCATGTATGAGATACGATGATGGTGATGATGACATAAGACAGAGAGGACATCAACTCAAAGGATACTTACTGTGAACTGGAATTCCTTAAATTCACAAAGTTTTATCTTTGTCAGAGGTGAGGGAAGGGAAAGACATGCAGGAAAATCCACAATGTATTCTGCCACATACACTTCCTGATGTATGCAAGAAACTTGACATCTGTATCAAAGGTACTAAACTAAAACTAACCTCCGTGGCCTTAGTCCGCACGTGAACTATACCGACAGAGCGGCCGCCGGTCGGCGAAGTTAGTGCCAACTTTTGCGGATAGAGGGGTGTCACGTGGTCAGCGCAACGGGTCCCCACAGCTGTTAATCTCTG
>Ga0136643_10017430_pt1 | contig 10807 bp, 10 predicted proteins | sample TergutLab28metaG_FD_96883 | JGI IMG/M metagenome (GOLD analysis project Ga0136643, IMG submission 96883) | Labiotermes labralis P1 segment gut microbial communities from Petit-Saut dam, French Guiana - Lab288 P1 (version 3) (version 3) | ecosystem: Host-associated > Arthropoda: Insects >... | reverse complement strand
TTTTTCTCTTCGAAATGCAGTTTGTTTCATAATTCTAACTTATTTGGTTCCTGTATTATTCACATTTTATATACAGAGTGTGCTAAAATTAAAAAAATAATTCCGGCGCCAAAAGGTTAATGAACACCCACAAAAGACCCATTAATATGTATCTTGAGAATTCTTGCTCTGCTGCTCACCAGATGGCTTTATCTTTCAAATCCAATACAAAACAAAACAAGTAGATATGCTGGTAATCTTAGGCTGCAACCATAGTCGAGCATTCTGCCGCAAGGTAACAGCATAACGTTAACAAGGGATTTGCAGTTCTGGATGGTGTTGCTGTAACATTCACTCTGTTTGGCTTCCTATGCGGGCTGATCCACCTTGCAGTTGTGTTCCAGTGCACATTACACCACTACAGCAAGTTCACACGTTTCTGTGCTGGCAGTGATCTTCACGTCAAGCTGATCATCCTTGCACATCGTCCCACCCGAAGCAGTGAACATTTGGTGGATTACAACATGCAGCCTGTTTGCCAAAAGGCATGTCATCTTGCAGGCACCTAAACCTCACAGCAAGCAGAACCCCTCATGGTTGCATTACACTGTTACACTGTGGCAGAATGCTCAAATCTGGATCCTGTCTTACAACACACACTCAAGCATTACAAAGAAGAAAAGTTCATCCTGGAACAGGCCATGAAGGCCAAGAGGGGAGTATAGCTCTGCTCTTTCTTTAAACTCGGTGCTAGATTGGGGTGGGTGGTCAATGCCAAGCCCCTGCAGCTTTGCCCTGGAGAAACACCTGGTACCCCTTGTATAGGAGGCTGGGTGAGCCCCAAGGCCGGTCTGGACAGGTGGGGAAAATCTCAGCCCCACCGGGGTTCGTCTCCCAGACTGTCCAGCCCATAGTGAGTCGCTATACCAACTGAGCAGTGCTACAAGTCAGAAGGTCGCGGGTTAGATTCCCGATGGTGTCAATGGAATTTTTTATTGACATAATCCTTCCAACCACACTGTGGCCCTGGGGTTGACTCAGCCTCTAACAGAAATGAGAACCAGGAATATTTCCTGGGGGTTAAAGGAGGCCGGTTCATAGGGTTTACAACCTTACCACCTTCATGTGCTGACTGTCTTGAAATGTGGGACCTTCAACCTTCTAGAACCCTCTGGGCCTGTCCAGGCCTGTAATGGGATTCCTTTATCTTTTACCTTTACAAGAAAAGTAGATAATGTAATATTTTCCTAAAACTTCATGTTATTTTACGTTGAAAAACAAAGATGCTTGATACATTACCTGACATACACTGGTCACATTCACGACCTGCAGTATTGTATATACATTTCAAGCACTCTCCAGAGGTTCTGTTGCAGTTACCAACAGCATTAGGGTCAACATTCTGATTGCAGTCACAAGGAAGGCACACCCGAACTGGTCCAAACCTTCCTGTAGGATCTCCAAAGTAACCATCACTGCACAGGTCACAGCGCGGTCCTGACACACAACAAACACATCCTTACAATATGAGCTAAGTGTCTTACAAAGTTTGGCATATACCTAAAGTACAGTACGGTTCTGCATAACCAGGTACCCCTCACTCAATCACTTCTCATCTACACACCGAGGTCTGCCTGCTGAGACGTGGTGTCGGGCAATCTGGTTCACATGTACAAACACTCTGGAGGACTGAAGAATAAAAAACTAACTAAATGCCACTTACTATTTTATTGTTATTATCATACTGCATATTGTCTGGGGCCCGCAGTACGGGGCAGAGTCGTACCCTCTCCAACAAAAGGGAACTCAAAATGTCTGTGTAACGCGTTTTGATAACAACAAACAGAAAGGCACGGGAACGTCGTATATTCCTTCTTCTACGGAATGGATAACAATGAGAGGACACGCGATAAGACAAAATACGTGGGACAATTAGGGAAGGGCGAGTAGCCATTTGCAGGTTGCGGTGATGGTTCGCCGTGTGACCAGCAGGTGGCAGCAGCTACCAGCTTCAGATTACAGCCACCTGCCATACTTAAGGCAGGTAAAGGACGATAAGACACAACGTACTGATGACAGAAATTGAAGCCAGCTATCAGAAAGAAAAGGCAAAAAAACTTTGGAAAACCTACCAAAGCATAAAATTACAGCACAATTTACTCTTCATGTACCTCGACAAACAAATTATTACAGTTCACTAAATAATAAAAAAATCAAATAGATGCCACTTAATATTTTATTGTACTTCTTATAGGCTCAACATGTTTCGGGCATTACTATGCCCATCATCAGGAGCTCGCGACTATGATGCTCATTACCACATTGGTCGTTTCGTTCTTGGTTTGCTGTATGTTGGAGGTTAGGTGCAGTTAGGCCGGACACCACTCCAGCCTAACTGCACCTAACCTCCGACATACAGCAAACCAAGAACGAAACGACCAATGTGGTAATGACCATCAACGTCGTGAGCTCCTGATGATGGTCACAGTTATGCCTGAAACATGTTAAGCCTATAAGAAGTACAATAAAATAATAAGTGGCATCAAGTTGGTTTATTATTCTTCAATTATCACAATGATGCACGGTCCAATAAACATCAGACTCTGGAGGACTATTAAAACATTTCTCTCATAGTACACAGTCACATCACAGAAAACAGTATTCTCAAGACTTACATGACTGTATCGTTTCACATCACCCATTAACCAGAATGCCACAACATGAGCAAGAAGGTTTTTGAAGTTACTTGATTCTGCTGTCTACAAATGTGCAGTTGAGAGCCATCTATGAACAACTGAATACAATGCATGCCCTCAAAAAAGATGATTAAACACAGCAATTTAATGAGTCATATGATATTAGGACCATACAAATAACCATGACTGGAACTCATACAGCTGAGTGCGTTAAATGCTCTTACACTAACAGAAGGTCAAATTGGATCTTAAATACAAGCATATTATAATAGTGTGTATGGCAATGCAAGCAGTCCCTGACTTTCATACGCTATTTGTTCCCAAAAACATATAGAAAAGTCAAAAAGTAAGAAAGCTTACACGCTACAACAGGGGTGCCATTCCTATTGCTTAAAAAGTACACAAAATTAATATTTATGGGAAATAAACAAAAGGGTTGTAGCAACAATTACAGTAAACTTATGCATTGCTTAAAAAACCATTATTATTAACATTTCCGTCATCACATGAGCCAAATTCCTAAATAATTCTGATGGCTATGTAATGGATGGACAATGGAAGAGTGCAAAGAGAAACAATTGTTTGGCCATGTAATAGAATATCAAGGATAAGCAAAAAGGTATTAGAATTACATTATAATGGAAATAAACCTAAGGAATAACCGTGAAAAGGGTGGCTCGACTAGGTAGTGGATGTTATCAAGAAGAAAGCAAAGTGGTGGTAAGAAACTGAACGAAAATCTGTGGTAAGAAAGTGGATATCAGAGACTTCCTGCCCTATGGCCTACATAAAACTGAAATTACTAATGAACAGCAGAAGAAATAGGAAAAAGAGTGAGAAGATCTGGCCAGATGGCTGTTCTGTCACAGGCACTCACCTCCATATCCTCTGGGACACTCCAGACAGACAACAGTCTCATCCACGAGCTGCGTGCAGGCTCCTTGGTTTGGGCACGGACAGTGTCTGCAGTCATACGCAGTTCCTTGTAGCGAATTGCCGTAGTAGCCACGAGCGCAGCGCTCACAATTATCACCAGCCGTATTGTGTTGGCATATACAGCGACCTGACAGAGACCAACAGACATCACCACCATCACTGTTGCAGTTCTCATGGCAATGAGAATTTAGATTGCTCTTGCTTGGGTTGTGATGACATACAATCTCACAGAAATCTTACGACATTTCATGGGGGTCTGTCACCTTAGTCATCATGGCAAGTCAATAATAATGGAGTCAGAAGAATCCCCTGAAACATTGGTTTACTTCTGCCATAATATCACTTCCACAAGACCTTCAATTGTTGCACCCAGGCCCTGTACACGCTATTCATGTATATATATATATATATTCCACTGACAACAAATTAAACCTGAGATTCGATGTTATACAGCAGTGATGATTCGCTACTGTGGTCATTGTTATTATGAAATGAAGATGCTCAAGTGAAGTTCCATGGTGGGAGAAATACAAACTATTTGACAACAATTTTAACTGGACTCCACAAAAACAAATTATACTTACCAGTCTCAGCATCACAGATATCTGCATGTCCATTGCAATTACATGGTACACAAGGGGCAAAGGGACCACCATTTGCCGGTTCATGACGAAATCCTGGGGCACAAGATTCACAGAACTGTCCCACATATCCATCAGGACAGGTACACATTTCGATCCAATTGGCAGTTCGGCCTGCAGCTCCCCGCCGGGCAGTCTGAAGTACCACATCGTCCAGAAATCCAACTCCTTAGTACCATAAAAAAGGGAACATGTTGAGTACATATTACATATCATGGACCTGAGCTGAAGCATCATGAAACAGTATATCAGCTAAACATAAAACCATGATTTCATAGACCACAGAAACAATGTGGACATACAGTAAACTTCAGGGTCACATTCCTGAAAGTCGCAACAAAGACAGAAACAACACAGAACAGAGCAGTTTGTCCCATACAAATAAATAAAACACACACACACACACACAAAAGTAGCAATAATCCAACGGTTTTGGTCACTAACAAATGTCAATGTTAAAGCAAATCAATCTTCCTCAAGACAATGTTAAACAAGGACAGTCTGGATTAAGAGAGTTAAAAACAAGAACCATTTTTAATAAAATTTCTAAATAGTTAAATAAAGAGAGACCAACTTGATGTCACTAGCTTTAATATTTCATTATTTAATGCTCAACATGTTCTGGTTGTTAACACATCCATCCTCAGGAGCTTGCGACTTATTTGTTGAGTTATTTCATGGGTTGTATTGCTCTGGTTCGATATGTGTCAGTGTTATGTTGTGATTTGGCTGGTGTGGTGTGGTATCCGGATGCAGGCTGAAGTACTAGTGCTTCAGCCTGCATAAGGATAACACACCACACCACCCTAGCCAAACCACAACGTAACACCAACACACATCGAACCAGAACAATACAAACCATGAAATAACTCAACAAATAGGTCGCAAGCTCCTGAGGATGGATGTATTAACAACCGAAACATGTTGAGTAGTAAATAATGAAATAATAAAGCAAGTGAAATCAATTTGGTCTCTCTTTATTCAGCAATCAAGATGATGCACGGTCCAATAAACATAAGATTTCTAAACCTAAATCAAATGGATTAAACAAGACCAGAATAAACTTCTGAAAATACTAAACAATCATAAATGATGTGTTAAGGAACTGAGGAAAATTACTAGACAGACTACCAGGTAGGTGAGACAGGAACAGACACAAAGTGTCAGATTATTATGGTATCTCAGGTACATTTAAAATGTGTTTTCACAACACAGAAGACATGGTCTGTGGTCTACTGAGTTACAATGTTTGTCATCTCGCAGGTGAATACCAATGTTTTGGTAGAACATGATGCCGCCACCTTCACAGGCGAGATTAAAAGCAGCAGGACCAACTGAAACGGTAGTAACCACCTACACAACATCGTAAACCAGAAACCAGTATACAAAAATTGCTCATCGTAATCACTTCAGGTGCCACACTGCCAAAATCAAATGTGGAACTTTATCCCTATCTATGCTTGCTCTATGTAGGTGACAATGAAAAGCATAACTCAGATTAATACCAACTGTTTGTTGTGCCGGTTAACACAGTAAACCATAAATAAATAATGTCATTAAGTGTAATAAATGAACTCACCTTGAGGTGTGTATGTGGCTCTAACGTGAATTGCTGTCAGGTTAGCCAGCACACTCATGAAATCACGGGCTGACAGGCGTGGTTGCCATCCATATTGAGGGTGTTCATGGAGACGAAACTTGTATTCTTGTGTCTAAAAAAATCAATTCATATAATTAAAAACTCAGTTTCCTGTAACAAGCGTTACCAAAATTCCGGTGGTCATACATTTTATCTTGATTAATGTTTAAAAACCCAAACTGTGATAAATGTAGAATTTATTATGTTTGAAATTTGTCTTAGATCCCCAAGGACAGCAGAACAAAAGTGAGGTTAAGAACACGATGCAGAAAAAAATATCAGGATGGATGAGAGGATAATATTAAAACAGGAATTAGAGAAATACAGAGTGAGGTTGCAGATTTCACCTACCTGAAAACGGAAAGAGTGCAGTAACTGTTTCAGGTGGAAAAGTACAAAATTCTAGGCTCCAAAAAAAGGTGGGTTATTTCTTGACCAATTCACTGGCAAATCAGCATCTCAAGAAGGTCAGTTTGTTAGCCAGCTGAACTACTGTATTTACCAAAATGAACATTTTTCCTAATTCATCTTAAATATTGGGGGTTACCTGATAACTGCACATGAAGGTATACATATTCTGTACAGGTACCTTCCTGAATAAGACCATAAAACAGGAAACAGCTTACAGTCAGAACACTACTGTATATCTCACTATTTATCTTGCTGATGGTGATGATGTAATTACTCACAAAACAGAACAAACTCATCAATGACAATAAAATAATAATAATAATAATATTTATTTACTGCAATTGGGTTGTTACCAGGTGGCAGTGGTTATTTTACATGTATACAAAACATGAAATTGGTTACTAATAAATTTAAGTCAGGAGGGCTACATGAGAAGCATGTAGTGGCAACTTGGAATTTTGGGAACCGTCTCAGCATTTGCTTATAGACACAGGGGAACCAAGAACAATGTTGTAATATATATATATATATATATATATATATAATATACAGTCTAACACAACTCTCAAATAAGCAATTATACACTTCACTTCATGAAGTGAAGTGAAGTGTATCTTTTAATAATAAATGCCTATTTGAGAGCTGTGTTAGACTGCATATTTTATATACCTATTACTGTTCGTTGAACACGATGGGGATGTCTGTCTCACCTGAAAACTGACAGAGCTGAATTCAGCATTTCAAAAGATGACATGTACTTACACCCTGCAACATCTGAGACTTCATCTTGAATTGCATGCCCTACACAAGAGCTGCGGAGGGGGCAAATGAGTAGCTTTCTCCAGTCAACAGAACACAGACAACATTTCACATCCTGGTTCTTGTAATAAAACCAACTAGATGCACTAATTTCTCATATTTATTTTTGCTGTGTGTACAGTGAAAAACTCCTGATGATGGACAGAGGAACTGTCCAAAACATGTAGAGTTTTATTCCAAAAATAAATTTAAGGAATTAGTGCATCTAGTTGGTTTTATTATAAGAATTCATCACGATGCACGGTCACCTGAACATCAAATTCACGTCCTGGGAAAATGTGTCAAGAAGCTGTGTGATTGCCATAAAACCCCCACTCAAAAGAGTTGTGCCCTTCACTCAAATTTTGCAACTGCTCAAGAGATGCTGGATCATAGAGATGATGCACAAAGCGTCATGTGATTGTTAGTGTGCAGCGGTAATCACGTGTTTAGCGAATGTAAGTTATGTTCAACTGGCTGCCACAATACGGTACGGATAAAGGTTACTGCGTTGAACAAAATATGCTCAACAGCAAGAACGACGTACAGGCATAGTTCCAGCATTTCTTAACCTTGCATGCTCCAACTATTTACCCCCCCAAAAGAAGCCTTCATTACCAACTGGACAAAAGGCAGGTTGGGCCATGGAGATGGTTTGTACACGGCAGTAAAAAAGCAATATATCCGCCTCCACTTAACTGAATGCCAAATCTCCACTAGCCTGCAGCCTAATTATTACACAGACATTAACCTTTTGGCGCCGGAATTATTTTTTTAATTTTAGCACACCCTGTATATAAAATGTGAATAATACAGGAACCAAATAAGTTAGAATTATGAAACAAACTACATTTTGAAGAGAAAAAAAACGGACAGTATATACCATGTTTAAAATATTCAGTACCTATATTTGTTGAATAAATATATAAAATGCAACTTCAGAGGTTAGCGGTGCGGTATGACCACTATAGTTGACATTCGGCGTATAAAGGTTAACCTTCCTGGAGATGATTAGTCAAATGAAACTTCATAACACATGGGGTGTGTTTCCTTTGAGTAGAAGCCAACCTTTTGTACATTATTCAGATTAGTTTCAACATTCAAAGGATAATACAATCTGAACTTACAGCAGTGGATGGAAGAGGATTCAGCTGTCCGAAAATAGCCTGTGTAATGGAAAGACCAGAGCCCTCCAGCACTATATCCTCTACTGTAGGCGATGGTCCATTTTCTCCAATCCTTAGCTTGAATGTCAAGTCTTGATTGTAACTGGCTCGCTGGTCACCAAGGAATCTGTCTGGAAATATTCAGCACTTTGTACCAAGAGATTCCAGTAAAATTTCAAGGTGTTTAACACAACACCTACAGTTACAGTGTAACGGCAACAACCAAATAACCTTAGTTTGATGTCTGGTCCATCTATATTCAGATATATACAGAGACACACAGTTGGCTGGAGTGAGCTAACTCAGCCGACTGCCCATACGTGTGGCAGGGAGTGATGAAAAACAGCTGTCAGATAAAAAAAGGACGCTGCGTTAAAAAGATAACACAGACTGGTTTATACAGAAGAAATCACCAAATACTCTGCATTCTGTTGAAGAACACAGGGCCACGCATCGTAATGTATTTCTATAGTAAAACCAACCAGATGTACCAATGTTCCAAATTTATTTTATTTTGGAATTACACTCTACATGTTTTGGACGGTCTTTCCGTCCATCATCAGCAGTTCAAGACTGTACATACAGTAACCAAACAGATACAGCTGTCTACTTCCTAGCAAGCAGACAGCTGTATCTGTTTGACATATGCCTGTGGCTGTATGTACAGTCTTGAACTCATGATTGTGGACAGAAAGATTGTCTGAAATATGTAGAGTGTCATTCCAAAATAAAATGAATTTGATACATTGGTGCATCTGGTTGGTTTTAGTATAGAAATAATCTTCATTCATCAGCAAACACTTATGACATCATTAAAAACTATTTTAACAATGTTCACAGGCACTCAAAAACTCTTAACAAAGAACCAAGCACCTGTGTCCCATGTGTGTATGTCAGCAATGTATGCTCCAGTGTCAAAACATGTTATTCTCTCAAATGCATTATGCCACAAACCTCTCCACCCGGTTATACAAGGTACAGGGTCACAGCATTGTAGTTGTGGCTCTGTAATCATTACCTGGTGCCACAAAGTAGACAGCCTCCCTGCCTGGAGCAAGGACTCCAATCACCTGCGTTATACCATTGTACTGGATGCTCTGCGAATTTCCTCTGTAGTCTTGAGCAGACCAGCGTTCGTTGCCTCGAGCGAATATACTTTCAATTTCAACTTTCGAGTAGCCAGGTGCAGAGCGGCATACGGAAGAATGACCATAGCAGAAACACGGTGTGCAGCCGAATTCATTCTCAGAATCAAGGTTGAAATAACCAGGCTTGCAGCTGGAACAAATTAAATTACTTTATATAACAGAGGCCCTGAATTCTCAGGTATTTCCCCACTAACTTATCTAAAGTTATTCTGACTTCACAGCGTGGGAGGACAACAGAAATCAGAATCTGAAATGATCCAGTTTCAACATTCGTCGTCATGGCCGTGACGGGGTAAATCTGATGACAAAGGTAGCTCGTACAATACAGGCTAGAAATTCATGAATTATGAAGCAAATTTTGACACTTTGTGATGATCCATTTTAATGCACCACTGTTTTGACATTTCAAGACTAGATCCAATGCATAAGGATGAGAACACAGTGCTGACCAAGTTAATTTCTCCCCACCACTCACAGCAGTCAAGCCCCAACTTTCATTAAGTGAGGCTGATTGTTTTTTTTGCTGTGGAACTTTGGGGTAAAATACTGCTTTGTGTTGTTACTAAAATAAACATCCTTGATTCTATGCCTTTTCAGGTTATTTTATATTCGTATTGCTGATATTTCATTCTTAACACCAAATAAGCATTTTAAACTGAAAATGTATGTGAAAGAAAACTGCGCTCTTCTGGGCCATTACACAGCAGGAAGTGGTAACATCTTACCGACGTTTCGGGACAACATATTGGGTCCATCTTTAGGGCTCTATAATATAATAATTCTTTTTTTTTAATTCTTGAAACCTGAAGATGGGACCAGTAGGTCGCTCTGAAGCGTCAGTATGAAATTACCACTACTTGCTGCGCAATGAGCCAGAAGAGTGCAGTTCTTGGCTGCTTCATGGTGGAAGCCTGAAATCGCGTATGTATGTTAATGTTCACCACAGTTTTATTGGTGCCAGTCCATCACGAATATCGAGACAAACCTGTACGCAGCTGTCATAACATATGTCATTAGGTGCACACAAAACACATGCATTTAGGAATTTTGCTGGTCGAATCTGAAAATTGAAGGCACTATGGTCCATCAAAATACCACGAAATATGCACCCAACAGCACAGCGCCACATCGCAGACAATTTGGCTCTTCAATACCATATCCGATACTGCATGGTGTGAACATTTTATATTTACAAAATTTAATCATATTTCTGTGTCCTGGGATTGCAATGGGGGAAGGGGGGCTGAACCCTACATCTAATATTTTTTTTGTCCTTAGGGTCCACCCACACTTTCTAATATTTTTTTTGTCCTTAGGATCCACCCACACTTCCTAATATTTCTTTTTGTCCTTACGGTCCACCCACACTACCTAATATTTCTTTTTGTCCTTA
>Ga0136643_10017423_pt1 | contig 10809 bp, 9 predicted proteins | sample TergutLab28metaG_FD_96883 | JGI IMG/M metagenome (GOLD analysis project Ga0136643, IMG submission 96883) | Labiotermes labralis P1 segment gut microbial communities from Petit-Saut dam, French Guiana - Lab288 P1 (version 3) (version 3) | ecosystem: Host-associated > Arthropoda: Insects >... | reverse complement strand
TCCTCGGTCGTCCTATGTTCCTTCGTCTTTTGGTTTATATTGTAGTGCTTGTTTTGGTAGTCTGTTTGTGTCCATCCTCTGTACATGTTGTAGCCACTTTTTCTGGTACTGTTTTATTTCCTTCACTATATTCTGTGCTCCTGTTTTTTTGCCTAATACATTTATTCTTTTCTTTTTAAATTTTCATTTAACTTGCAAATCTGATTCTTCGTAGTATTTTTTTATTCAACATAATTCCATGTCGAGAACAATAAAATTATATAGCAGGATATTACGGTCCACAGTACCGTGCAGTTCGTTCTTCCAAACGGAACGTGCGTTCAGCGACCAAACTGAGAATTTACAGTTAATGGTTCCTATCACAAAACACATTTTTAATCTGCTCTCTAATACCTAGAAATATGTCCGTTGAATTACGTTAGGCCCCCTATATATATATATATATATATATGTGTGTGTGTGTGTGTGTGTGTGTGTGTGTGTGTGTGTGACGAGCTGATACAACCTTTCTCCGTGCGGACCGTTTTACTGTACCACAAAAATTAAAAAAAGAGATAAACTATGTACCATTACTTCTTGACGTACCGTATAATGTTCACTGTCGGTTGAAGTCCAGTGTCGAATTTTATTTAATATATTGTCTCAACGATGAACTATATTTTGACATATCCTATAGGAACGTGTACCTAAGAAATGTTGCGCACTTCCAACTCAAGAACACACACCCTGCGTCTGCCTAAGAGAAGAACAATTAGTCTGAAGACCAACAACTGTCATTGTAAGGACTGCTATTTGGTCTTGTCCATGGACATAGCAAATGTACGGCAACTGCCCAAATTACGATGCTACAGCAGTGGGAATTATCAGAACTTTGTAAATAAATACATCCTTCCCTTTTGCAGAGGCAGTTCATTAAGCAACAAGCCGATGGGATTAAACAAAACATCCACAAGATGCATCATGGAAACACATTCCGCTCTCTCGCGGACTATGCGTGGTGTAACAGCAGAGCTCCCACAAGCTGGCGGATCAGCAACAGAACCTTTACCGTCTCCCGAAATCTTATGGGAAATACCTTAACAACCACGCAAGCAACGAACGAAGGAAATTTATTCACTTAAATTTTTCTTTGTTTTTTTTTTTTATCTAATAATTCAATTATTAGGGCATCGCGATAACGAACGATGTAAGATTTACGCGCGAAATTAAACCCAGGATATCCGTGGCAAAAGCAACATTCAGGAAAAAGAAGAAAAGACTCTTTTCTCTCGCAATTTTACTCAATTTAAGGAAGAAATTCGAAAAGCACCATTGCAGAATAGCTGATTTGGGTGCTGAAATCTGGACACTTCTAAATGTAAGTGTAGTTCACAAATGCCAGGGAAGTTTTGAAATTTGTTGGTGGAGAAGGATGGAGAAGATCAGCTGGACCAATCGTGTGAGAAATGAACAGCTATTACAAGGAGTCAAGGAGGACAGTGATATTGTACATAGAGTAAAACGAAGGAAGACTTACTGGATTGGTCACATCGTGCATAGGAACTGGCTGGTAAGGTAAAGTGATCCCGCTACAGGCCCAGTGTGGTCCAGAGGGTGGGTAGAGGTATAGCTCTACTCTTCCATGACCGCGGCACTAGAAGGGAGTGAGTGGTCAGCAGCACTCCCCGGCCGCACTTTACCCCCGGAAAAGACCCGGTACCCATTTTACAGGAGGCTGGGTGGGCCCCAGGGCCGGCCTGGACGGGCGGAAAATCTCGTCCCCACCGGGATTCGATCCCGGACCGTCCAGCCCGTAGCTCAGTCCCTATACCGACTGAGCTACCCGGACCACAGGAACTGGCTGGTAAAACATGTTACTGAAGGAAAGATAGAAGTGACGAGAAGAGGAGGAAGAAGACGTAAGCAGCTACTAGATGATCTTAAGGAAAAGAGTGGATGGTGGGAACTGAATGAGGAAGCACTGGATCGCACCGTGTGGAGAACTAGCTATGGAAGATGCCGTGGACCTGTCGTAAGACAGACAACAACATGAATCAAGGAATGAATCTAATATTCCGAATAGGGATAACTGGTAAATAGAGTCCCTTCTGTCCACTTGCTGTCGTAAAGCTCACAGTAGGTATCAACCACGTCTTCACCTGAGGATGGAAATACATCCACTTTGCAAAACGTTGCGTGTATTAGAACACGAGACAATGGACAAACACCGGATGCCAAGTAATCCTAATTCACTAGAAGTGACTGAAGGTTTGTTATTGACAGCAAACGTCTCTGACATCAGGCCGACATTAGAGAGACATGGAGACGCTAAAGTGCCGTTATGTCACGCCAATGTGTACGCATCGAAGGGGAATAATAAAAGTTGCTGCAGCACAGTGGATCTGAGCTAATATTGTGATATCAGAATCAGAGAGCGGAATATCAGCCCCAAGGTAATTGGCCTCTTGATGCACTCTCTACAGTGTTGGCGAATTATACCGCGAGCCGCAAGGAATAAAATTCAATTTCCCACGATTCCCGTTCCTAGATTTCTCAAAGTTGGCTTCAATCCTTTCTGCATTGGATACACCTGCAAAAATGGCACATGTACCAGGCAAGAAACATAGAATAATATGCGCCAGTATTTTGAATTATGATTTAAGACTACAGAAGGAGAACAAGAAGAAGGGGTGTACTGAAATACGCTGTATGTATTACAGGGGTAAAATGAAGTTTGTTGCTGTGAACGTTACCGGCTAATGCCTGTTTGTCCTTTTGGTACAAATAGACTGGGCGTCAGGTAAAGAGCTGGGGAGTGAAGAACATCGACTGATGGAAGGTTGGCTGGCAGAATATGCAGTAGGGGAAATAAGTTGAGAATTTGGGTTGAGGTTTGTGTTTGGAGACCTTCAGTACTACGAAATTTTGGTAATGGAAGAGGTTCGGTAGGGCAGAAAAAAATTATGGTAATATTTGAGGGGCTAGCATTAAAAAAAGACACACAGAGCAAAGCAAATCTGGGTACCAACTCAGCTGTAGGACGGAGCAAAGTCGAGAGAAAACTTGATGGATTTGGCTGGCTGCATGACCTTCTGAACAAATACTGACCTTCAGCCAACAGTCCTGCTTTCAAGTATGTGAACCTTAGCGATAATCCGCGCATGTGCACTGGTTTCCCGTTCAAAACACGCCGATGACAGAAAAGTATAAACTTCCCCTAAGCCGATTGTCAAAATAATCGCGCTTGGTCGAAAAATTTCTGTAAAAATAATTTTTCTACCAAATTTCATAAAAATCCGACAAACAGTTTAGTTGCTAAACTTACGTAACGGACGGACGAACGGACAAGGTCTCCAGTGATAGTATTTCTTTTACTGCTTATAAAACGCCTACAATTAAATTTATTAGAAATCAGTTGTTGTCTAAAATTAAATATTCAGTTACAATTATACAAACAAAGAGGTTAAATGTTGTGTGTTCCATACTTTTTTTTTGTGGCACTGCAACTCAACGCGAGTCGTGGCCTACTCAGTCTTGAGGTTTCTAGATCACACACAACGACGCACAACATTCGGTAGGACTCCTCTGGACGAGTGATCAGCTCGTCGCAGAAACCTCTACCTGACAACACACAACGCTCAAAACAGACAAATATACATGCCTCCGGTGGGATTCGAACCCACAGTCTCAGCAAGCGAGCGGCCGCAGACCTACCCCTTAGACCGAGCGGCCACTGGGACCGGCTTGTATGTTGCATACTAGTGTATATAAACATATATATTTTTTAAGATTTATTGCAAAGAAAGTATTACAGCATATTCAAGAACAAGTTACAAAATTGTTACCTTAACTAATTTAAATAAATATTTAGGCTATGACATAAGTGAAACAGAAGTAAACATAAATATACGTTTTTTTTTATATAAGTAATTAACCAACTTGATGCACAAAATTTTTGTTTTTACAATAAGTTTCATTCATGCCTCTACATGTTTCGAGCACATGTGCTCTGGTATCATCACACCTATAGGTGTGATAATACCAGAAGCTGTGTAATGCAATTTTGAACTCCTGATGATGAGCACATGTGCTCGAAACATGTAGAGGCATGAAATAAACTTACTGTAAAACAACAATTTTGTGCATCAAGTTGGTTAATTACTGAGATAAATATACTGAGATGCAGCACGGTCAGCAAAACGTCACAAAATAAATATACGTTTAAATAACGGGGGTGAAAATTTCTTAAAAAAACACCGAAACCTTCGGTAAGCTAATATATATATATACATACATATTCGTTTGTTTGTCGTATAATTTGCTAGAAAGCCACTAACTTTCGGAGTACGAGGCACAGTTCGACACCCACAACAACAACATGTAAAACTACAATTTCTGTTAACTTGATATGTATCTTCTAAGACTAGCTTCTACTTACGTTACAAAATCTACCCAGGAAATAAGAGATAAGTTATGTGGAACACAACTTTTGGTTGACATTGTCAGAATTTCAGTTCCCGGCCCCGCCCACTGATTCAAGACGCACTGCTCGGTGCAAGTGACCATGTGCCGGTTTAGCGCATACGGTTGTACTGCGGTAATAACTTGGTCGAGAGAGGATCGTGGAAGTGGCAAATATAACGCCACTCGTCTACGGGACGCGGTCTGCCGCGGGCACAAACAGTTCGCTTGCTTCCCTTTAATACAACAATCAAAGCTCTCCTTTGCTGCTTCGTCGCCATCCGTTCGCTCCACGACTTTCGCCCGTTTCTCCGACGCAAGCATTTCCTACCCGTCACGTCCACGCAGTAACCATCCTGCTATTCTGAGGTATAATTCCCCAACCCCGACCCCAACATCCACACACACACACAAACAAACTGACGTCATTATTTTATATTGACACACGGCGTTCAATTGTACAGTAGAAAATGTCGCCGGATCTCACGTTCAAGTAATCAAACGTATACAGACTTAGACATATTTCTTCGACCTCAGTATTCCTCACTTAGATAAAAGTAAAGTTCCTCGTTACGCAATCTCCTCCATTCCCCCGTTACCTCGTCCCTCCTAGGTCCAAATATTCTCCTCAACACCATGTCAACGACCAAGTTTCAAACCCATACAAAACAACAGGCAAAATTATAGTTCTATAAATCTTGATCTTTAAATTTTTGGATAGGAACCTGGAAGACAAAAGGTTTTGCATCGAATGATAGCAAGCATTTCCTGACCTCAATCTGCTCTTAATTTCTTCCGGAATAGAATTTTTATTTGTTACAGTTGTTCCCAAATATAAAGAAGAACAAGAATCTTAATTTATCTAAACCAATTTTGTTTGTCACTAACTGCAGCCTATTCCTTGGCTTTTGTGGGCAGCCGCTGGGTCACAGGTTAAGGGAGCAGATTGGAATTTACATAATATGTTGGTCCGATAAAATTATGTTCATGCATTAGTAAATACGTAGGTTCAAGAATTTCACGGAATTCGCCAGTATAATATACAAAAACATTTTGGCTGCCAGGGCATTGTCCATTACGAGTTTATCCCTGAATGTCAAACTGTAAATAAAGGAATGTACAGTGACATCCTTTGTCGTCTTAGGGGCGCGGTCAGTAGGAAACGCCCCGAAAAAATGGACAGCCAACAGCTGGCTTCTCCTTCACAACAATGCTCCAGCACACCGGCCTGTTTCAGTTAAGGCATTCGTAGCAAAGTACAATGTGACAAAATTGGAGCATCTCTCATACTCTCCTAAGCTGGCTGCAGCTGCTTTTTAATTTCCCCTGACTGAAATAAGCACTGAAGAGACGGCGCTCTTGTGATGATACTGACGTCACTAAGAATGCGAAGGAAGAGCTGAAAAAGATTTCACAAAATGATTTCCAGGAATGTTTCCAGCACCTTTACAATCACTAGCGGTTATGTATGGCTGTGCGTGGGGACTGTTTTGAAGGGAATGCGTCCTAAATTATTGTGATATTTTGTATTTCTTAGAAATAAAGTGATTCCGGTAACATTTTGAAGGTACTACGTATGTCGGCATGATGACGAGCTGTTACACGCAGTGGTGTACCCAGGAATTTTTTTCGAGGGGGTGGTGGGGGGAGGGTTCAACAAATTCAGTTGAGGACAGAGGACAGAGAGAACGGGGATCTTGGGGGCTGTAGCCCCCTAGTCAGGGGTTCTGGAGGCAGCTGTAATTTGATACAAGAAATTTCATTTCATATAGTAAAATTTTCTTCATTTTTGGTAATTTCAGACTATTGATGACTATGATGACAACCAATTTGTTTGGCACTGCTAATATAAAACAACTGCGAACCGGCGGTAGTTTGAGAATTTTACTGCCTTTTTTTTCCGAACATGTTCGAGTGTTGGCGTCCTAAATTCAGCAATTTTTAACAGTTTTCACAATCGGGTTGAGTTTGGCGCGATTTTTTAGGGCCTTCGGAATTTCGGGGGTGGTTTGAAACCTCAAACCCCCCCCCCCCACTCGGTACGCCATTGATTACATGAAAGTAAGACCCGAACCACCTCCTGATACGCCGTGTGTTCGAATTGCATTTGAGGCAGTGAACAGCGTCTTCTGGTGTTTAGTACGTGTAATGTCACTTGGGATGTGGCGCCGAGCAGTAATCTTACGTACAGGATTGCCGAAGATGTCGAAGTACATGCTACCCTGGAGACTGAGACGGCAGTTTCGTCCGAAACGTCGGATTATATAGCGTACACGATACCATATTCCGATAGACAGTCTTCTGCACAATAACCGTTGTGGGAACCCAAAATATAACGCCTTCTGTTTGGTCTTCATTTATACAGGATATCACCCTGTTCCGACCTCTCTTCCTCGATTCATCTTCTGCGACTTCTTAGTTTACACTGTACGAGCTGATTCGATATTTTGTTATCAGAAAGTTGGTCCATATAGTTTATGCAGTTTTGTCCTTGTTTGCACATTTTATTTTGTACTTGTGCCTACTGTATTTTGTGTCTCCTCCATAGACTTCATCCTTAACAAGGTCTAGCAAATGCCGGGTTTGAAGTTCTACTGGTTAATCTACATTCATTTGGTAGTCTAAAATTAATCTTTTTCGAAGTGTTGCAAATATAAAATTTTTTTAAAATATGATTTTTATATTGTCTACACACCGTTCATAATAAACCTGCAGTTCTGATCAGCAAAAAGCAGGGATTAAACTTAGCTCATATTTTGTACTGGAATGCCTTTCTATCAAGACGAGCTAATGTGTCTGCTTACACTTCGAATATATATATATATATATATATATATATATATATATTAGTTAATTAATATATCAACTAACAAATGCAGTCAATGACACAGGCACAATATATGTATATATATTCATATATATATAAGTTAATTAATATATCAACTAATAAATTCAGTCAATGACACGTGCACAATATATGTATGTATATATTAGTTAATTAACCTTTAGACGCCTAACGTCAACTATAGTTGACCTACCGCACCGCTAACCTCCAAAGTTGCATTTTATATATTTATTCAACAAATATAGATACCGAATATTTTAAACATGGCATATACTCTCCGTTTCTTTTTTTCTTCAAAATGCAGTTTGTTTCATAATTCTAACGTATTTGGTTCCTGTATTATACACACTTTATATACAGGGTGTGCTAAAATTTAAAAAATAATAATTCCGGCTCCAAAAGGTTAATAAATCAACCAACGAAAGCAGTCAATGACACAAGCACAACATAAATGTATAAAATGTAGTTTTAGGGGAGTTACTCAGATTATGGGCTCATACACAAATATATTATTTTATATTTTAAACAAAATATGTTTTTATTCCACGCACAGAAAAAATGTGTCAACTGGAGTCGCCGCGGAGCTTGGGAGACTTCTCACCGTTTTCAAAATGCATAGAGCAAACCGCACCCTGAGGTTACGATGGGGTATGAAGATTATGAAGTTCTTGGATATGACCCCATGTAATGTGATAGATATGTACCGAAATTTTGAAGAAATCTGCTACACCCTTCTTCACGGTATGGAGTAAACCGCGCTTTGCCCTCACTAACTCAGTCTCAGCGCTCCTAACAACGTAATGTTCACCCTATAACCTGCCATGAGTGCACAGAAGGGGGGGGGGTAGAAGTATTGATCTCCTCTTTCTTTAACCTCGGCAATAAATGGGGGTGGGGGTGGTCAACGTCACGGCCAGACCGCTTTATCCCCGGTAATGACCAGGAATACATTTGTATAGAAATCTGAGTGGGGCCTAGGGGCGGTATGGACGGTTATGGAAAATCTTGCCCCCACCGGGATTCGATACCCGGACCGTCCGGTCCGTAGCCAGTCCCTATACCGACTACACAAGTCCAGTCCTCTTCCCAAGCGCAAGTTAGTTATTTCCAATTCGCGGCGGTACAACTCCAGCAGACGTGACACTCCCTGCCGTCAGCACCGCGAATGTGACGTAGAAATCTTGGCTACGTGTTGCGTCATTATGGCGCAAATACAATGCGTGGTTAGTAGAAACTGAACATTTCTGTTCCAATTACTGCTACGTTCTACGTTATCTTAACAGGCATAAATAAACCTCCATTCTGCAAAAATAATTATGTCCAAAACCCAAAAGCAGTAACCATTACAATAAATTAGACTGCCATCTTCAGTGATCACAAGCACAGGGACCTTCAATTTAATACGCGGCCATTCTTCTCCGTTATCTTCCTCTTTCACTAGGTTATTGCTCCTTCCCTGATACACTCTTTATTGTACGAGAGAGCCTAATCTTTCCTAATACTTCTCTCGTGAAGTAGTTTTGGGTGTGTGTGTGTGTGTGGGGGGCTCCAGAACATTTAAGAGGCTTAACGTGACTTCAAACCCTCCTTCCCTTTCCACCCAGTGCTCAACTTAGAAGGAAATATTGGCCCATTTCCCAGCTTATAGTTAGCACCATTACGCCCTGGATTTTTTTTTCACAGTTGCTACACCTTTACTGAAGAATATGAATACAAAATATAATGGACCGATAATAATGATAATGTGAGTTACATTAGAATTGCTAATTTTTTGTACTGAGAGGCTGTTGGTAGGGTACAAATATTTTGAGAGATTTGGGGTTTCCAGGAAGTATACTAAGAGTGGCAATTTAAAGTTAGGGGGAAAAAAACTGAAAATAAAGAGCTTAAGAACGCTCTCTATTTCATAGTAATATAGACATTAGCAGCGCATTGTGAGTGTTCCTTATCTTTGCTGGATATTTCATAAATTCAAGCAAACGACCACATAAATGCGGACTTAAACCCCTTTAACTGCTTAACTCCACATGCTTATGGTACACCATCATAATGTACAGTGTCAAGTTTTTATATACAGACGCCATATTTTTCTCACCGGCAGACTATTCCTGTAAACTCAGCACATTTGTATCGTCTAATTTTTCAGGATTATACATGCAAGTATCTACTCTATGATGTTTTCTTTTCTCACTGCTGTGAAGGCAGTTGGTTAATCCGAAACGTACATACGGAACTACTTGATTACCAGGCGCCGGATCCAAAAAGACGGCTATCTATTTATTCCTCGCCGTCAGAACTTCAAACTTCGATTAGAAATGTTAATTTCTTATTTATAAATCTCCATCACAGTGTTCTATCGTGAGTCAGGTGATTCAAACCTAAATGTTAACATTATAATTGTTTAGGATCCATTTTAATATCACACTTTTTGGGGAAAAAAAACCTAGAAAAGTTGTTTTCTTAAAGCCTGAAAAGAGTAACTCAAAATTAACTGTGTTGTGATGGGTCAGTAATTTACTTTTCTCTAGATTAACATCCATCGAATCCCGGTGTGGACGAGATTTTCCGCCAGTCCAGACCGGCCTTGGGGCCCACCCAGCCTCCTGTAAAATGGGTACCGGGTCTATCCCGAGGGTAGAGGCGGCCGGGGTATGGGGCTGACCCCACACCCCTATCTAGTGTGCCAAGGTCCTAGAAAAGAGTAGAGCTATACTTCGACTCGCCCTAAGGGCCTTTGTGGCCTATAAAAACGGGTGAAACCTACCTACACTAACATCCGAGACGTTTCGAAGGGATATACACATAACCAATTCCAGGAAGAGGGGGAAGAACAGGGAGGTCTAATGAACGTCCTGGATACGCGTATCCAGCCCCTGTGCTAAAGATCATATTTGTTCGACTACTAGTGGCTGAGGTGCATGACCTGAAGCATCGAATGAACGAAGCCATACATACACTGGAAAAGAAGCCTTGTAAAAAGTCTGAAAAGGGTCCCTACTTCACTTTGGATGTTTTCAAAGTTACCAGTGGAGGTAATATTACACACGCAGAAGCTAATTATGTATTTACTGCTGCCGCGGTTACTAACAGCATAACTTTTGAAAAAAATATTAAAAACAACAAAAGTAAATGTTGAAAATTATATTTACTGGGCCTTGCATCATTGTAATAGTTGAAAACAAAAGACAAACTTGATGTCACTTGCTATTTTTATTTCACTTCTTATGTGCTCAACATGTTTCGGACATTAATATATCCATCATCAGGAGCTTGCGACTATTCTGTTAAATTACCACATTGGTCGTGTGTTTTTGGTTCGATGTGTGTTGGTGTTTCGGTGTGGTTGGGTTGGAGTGGTATCCGTGTTCAGCCTGCCACACAGATACCACGCCAACCCAACAACACCGAAACACCAACACACATCGAACCAAGAACACACGACCAATGTGGTAATTCAACAGCACAGTCGTAAGCTCCTGATGATGGATATATTAATGTCCGAAACATGTTGAGCACATAAGAAG
>Ga0136643_10017422_pt1 | contig 10809 bp, 4 predicted proteins | sample TergutLab28metaG_FD_96883 | JGI IMG/M metagenome (GOLD analysis project Ga0136643, IMG submission 96883) | Labiotermes labralis P1 segment gut microbial communities from Petit-Saut dam, French Guiana - Lab288 P1 (version 3) (version 3) | ecosystem: Host-associated > Arthropoda: Insects >... | reverse complement strand
GCCTTTTTCTATGAATTTGTTTTTTTTTTCCCCTTCTGTGTGGGCGGGTGTGTGTGGTTGTGTTTGTGTGTGTGGGGGGGTGGGGGGAAGGCTGCTTCAAGATATATTTCAATAATATGTGACTACTGCAAAAATTGTAAGTGTGTTAGTAAGAAAAATTATCCTCCCCGAAGTGAACATTATACTACTGGCACATACTACCGATACCTTTAATATTATAACCAGCGCTTATTAGCTCGCTACCCACACCCAGTGCTACTGAGAAAAACATTAGTAAAATTTAGCAGTTCTAATCAGTGTACCAAAGTGCCAACATCGGTAGGACGAACAACCTCTGAACAACACTACACAAGCTTTCTTGACAAATATGGCAAATAATAGATCTTGTTTTTACAAATTCATAGAATTTTAAAAACATCATGGTGTAGCATGTCATCATCTTCCCCTGCAAATTAAAAGGATCTTGAATTTTATGGGACATTGTTCTCCTGTTGGGCTGTTAAATGTTGACAGTGTACTGTTCATTTGAACTTTTAGCTCTTAAAATGTATGAAATACACGTTTTAATATGAAATGGTGCAGAAATAGGCATTTCATTGAGAAGTGCCCTGGCTCAGAAATCTCTGGAATTTTGAAGACCACATATCAGAGGTTACGCAGCACTATGTCATATACAAATCTGTTAATGCAACTAAATACAGCTCACCACAGAGTTAGTCTGATCCAGTATGTCGGTCCTCATGTGCCAGTTGCCAACTTCTACTCCCAATGTCCGGGCAAAACTTTCTCGGGCCGACTTGAATGAGGACACCAATGGTATATGCCTGGCTCTTCCGGCAGTCACATCTACTGCTACGAGGCTGTTAGACTTCAAAAACAGAATACATTTTTAAGCCCTCCCAGCAATCACATCTACTGCTGTGATATTGTTGGACCTAAGGAACTACATCAGTTGTCAGTCATGTCAGTAATACTCCACTCTACCCAGATTACACAATCCAACATTACAACACCACCATGCCACAAAATTAAATCTAAAATAGCCTCACAGAACTGACACTGAGAGAAAAATTACTATGATTTTAAGTCTTATGTTCACAAGACACTAATCACTAATCACTCTGGAAACAGCGGGAAATTTTAAACAAAAGCTGATAAATTTTTTTGGGCTTGCAGCCAGCAGACATGTTCAGTGTACTCTGCAATGTCAGTACTGACAGTAAGGACATGAACAAGGAAATGCCACTAGCTGAAAGATGAGTAAAATACAAAAGTCACATGTATGAATTATAGAGTCAAGGAAATTGTAAAGTTAAACAAAAGCACCCCCTTTTACATATATATTATATGTACCGTTTCCTCATGTATCAGCAAGCAATCATCATCATATAAAGGGGACAGCGTAAATTGGGGCCGAGCACCTCGCACTGGAGTGACCAAACCTTGCAATGACAGCTCTTGGATAAATTCACCTGATGGCTTCATTGTATATAATGTTAAAGGATTTGTAGCCAGAACATGAACCAAATCATCCAGGAGATCTGAAACTATTGGTAAAGTTTAGTCAAGTGTAGGTACAGGATGAATCAGTGACAGCTTAATTAGCACATATTCTACAAACCACTCAATCAGAGCTATTCAATTAGGGTGAAGATGCAGCTAACCTGGTACGGTACACAGATAGACTATGCAAAATCTCCGACACCTAACTTCAGTAGCAGCATAACACTTCTTGTGTGCAACTGCATGTACAATGAGTTCATGACACTTGTGTACAGGAATATTATATATTTTAAGACATCAAATACATCACCAGATTCTCCTGTACCCTTGCAGGCCAGTGGACAGTTTCACAGGTAGCTGACTGTACAGCCCAGCAATGTATGAGACAAATGTTTACTAAATCCACACCAAGAAGCCAAAGTAGATTCTGGCACACTGCTAAGAAAATAACATGAGTGTCTGAACTGTAATGTTGTGTGTAGCATGAAGACTGATGCTACACAAGAGCAACAGTCACAAGCTACACACAGCAATCACCTGTGACAGCAAGCAACATAAATATACTACAACACATCTCACAACATCTCTACTCCCCCATGCCTTACTGCAACTTTAGATTCACAGAAGTCACAATTCTGAAGTACAGGTGACTCTCATGCTTGAAAGTTAACTGGTCCCTGGAAGTGTCTCAGAAATCAAGAAGGCCCTCGTTTCCCTGAAGCACATGGCTACAAATGGCAGTTACATCTGTGGAAATTCCTTACAGAAATGGAGAAGAACTAAATATACTTATACTTCATCAATAAAACTTGAAGATGATGTATCAGTATGTAAATAATGAAATGACATACATCTAACAGTTTTTATTCTATTAATTTTGTGGAGAAGGATACTAAAGATAAGATGGAGCTTTTTAATGCTACTGGCTGGTGCTGATTAAAGTAAGAGCCTCACGTGTACAGTGTGCACAATTTCTAATTCCTTGACACATTTATCTTTCATTTTAAAATTTGCACTTACACCAGAATGAGACAATGGAATTCAACAGCAAGCTCATACATTGTCATACCCTAGTCATGTGACTTCAGAATGTCACATCTGAGATCTAAGGTAATAAATTGTCTGGTTTTTCCTATTTTTTACAATCTGTATGCCACTTCTCCTTTTCTCAGGCATGGACAAGGGCAAAAAAAAAAATCACAAAATCCAAAATACAAGTTACATTTCAAACACTTCCAGTTCAACAAGCAGATACATGCAGATGCTGCCAGCAGGTTTTGTATGTTTCCTGTCTTGACATGCTTCAAGTGTTCTGGACACCTGGCAAGCATCAAGATGTACTGTGTGAGGAAAAATGCTTGTAACTGCGGACTGTTGCATGTTGGGCAGTTGTAACTCAGGAGACAGCTATTTACCCTATATTTTATTAACACCTTGTCATTTTTAAATGACACATTTCCATCAATTGCTTTGAGTGTTAAAAGGCTAATTTACTCCACTCACAGGGTGCTTTCTTGTCTGTGCTGTGTCAGGGCTGTCATTAACTCTCAACTCACTCTTTCCTCCTTTCTACTGAAATCAGGGGCTCTGAACTCTGGAGCATTTCTTGTTTGTTGCAAGTCAAATTCCATACAACAAGGTACCTACCTTTGCTGACCACAAGTCCTGCAACAACTCCAGATTCTTTAATAGGTATGGACCAGTATGACTGCATCTCAGTGAAAACAGCAGCTCTGGCTTCAACTCTGTCCAGGTGATGGTGGTACTGCCTAAGGATCTGAGGTGCATTCATTTTAAGGAACCTTTCTTCAACTGCAAGCTGAGATGGGTGCAGCAAACCCATGACAGTCCATGTTCCAGCTAGCTGCACAGGAGGCAGTGGGAGCCTACACACAACACATTCATTACAAACAATGGCTTTTGCATAATACAAAGATCAGTCAGAAGATAGTTCAGAGGGCATACACTGCTGTAACTAAAAAAACCTGAACTGACTGTGACTGCATATGGAGAATCTGTTACTGAGCAACTGTCATCCATTTACAGTGCTGAAGAAAAATGTTGGTGACCAGGGATTTAAAGATAGTCACGAGTTGTCAAGAGCTGTGACTTGATAGTTGATAACATAGGACAGGGACTTCTGTCAACAAGGAACTTGTAAGGTTGTGCCACAATATGATAAATGCCTCACCTGTGGCAGAAACAATGTAAAAAAGTAGTGGAACAGCAGTACCATTAAATGTGAACTGTTCTTATTACAGCTGAAAACAATGAACCCCCACTACATGCACTGTAAACTTCCTTAATGACTGCCTCTTTTATTTACACTGAAATCCTTAGGCATAAGCCTTGTGGTTGTGACATGAAGAGTGACAATTAGGAAGCAGAATTCCACAATGAACACACAAAAACATGTGGAAGGGAAATACAATCAAAACACAGCTAATTCGAACACCTTATTTTCAAATAACAAATTTCAGAACACACTAACACTACACAAATAATTAGTAACATTTGCTGTCAAATAATGTGAATATTTGAAGATTCAAGCCTTCTGTGATGTTACAAGGTTCTGACTAGTAGACCATTACAGATGTTTCAAATAAACGTAGTGCCTCTATATTCACAGCCAAGCAGTCACAGAAGAGTGTCTGACCCTGAATATGGAAGCACTACATTCTTCCAAATTTTTGGTAACTATGATCAGTCAACATGGTGCGATATCTACCGAGACCTTAATCTTCATCAACAAAGCTATGACAATCTCACACCTTGCATGTGAATACTGTCTAATGTACATGATGCTACTGTTTTGGCATCAGTCTGCCTGCATGACACCATGCATGGATACATGTAACTACAGAGTACATGTATCTTAAAATACATTACGCTGTTATGTTATGGATGGATCCATTATAACAGTAACATAAAACATATTCTACAAGCTACAAAGCTGTGATAGTGGTGCTGACAAATCTTGAAGTGTTCTGCAATGTAGCGCTGGGTAGACCTCATGACCCAACTGATTCCACCCAGTACTTAGCCAAGCCATTTCGATCCTTTCATAGTTTATTTTATCCTAATGGTAGTGGCAGCCAACCCTGAACCCTAGTTGTGCTGGTGCTATAATGCCATTAGTGAAATTAATGACCAACAGTACTGTGCAGTTATAAAACTCGGTTCTACTTACCAAATTGTTGGCGCAGAAGAACAGGCACTTTGTAATATATGATTAGTTTCTCTCAAAAAGCAGTTAAATGCAAGAAATGTTATGAGATATGTGCACAAAGAAATGCATCTGTTGCGAACCGGCTAGTAGAAAACTGGTATATATGCAATAACAGTCTGTCTCAACAAAAACAGCAGTCAGTACTAAAACAAGACTGACTGGTACACAGTTACTAACAAACAGTAAAATGTTCAAGGGTATCATGCAACTATGACTGATACACAGTATCATACAGTAAAGTGTTCTGGGATGTCGCACCGTGTTGGCCTGGTATACGGTATAAAATGGTAAAGTATTCTGCAGGACAACCCCTTGTCAGCTGTCTGTGATTTCTTGTTCAATGTATGGGTGCCAGGACACATTGGAATTGATGGAAATGAAATAGGTGACAATTAACCAGAGAAGGCTCCTCACATCCACTCACAGGACCTCAGCCTGGCCTTGCTATATCTGCAAAAGTTGGAAGGCCATAGTCAGGGACTACATAAGCAGGAAACATGAGGAACATCTGCTGTCCATATCTGGGCAAAGGCATGCTAAGGGTTTTATTAAAAGACCCTCTGCTAAAAGAGAAAGGGAATTGCTCTGAGCAGATACCAGATAATAATGACAGGGTTGCTAACAGGACACTGTCATTTACAAGGACATTTGTTTACAGAGAGGCTGGTAAACAGGCTGAAGTGTCACAAATGCAAGAAGGCCTCTGAAACAGCCCCACATGTTCTTTGTAATTGTGAGGCTTTGGCCACATTAAGGTTTAGGCCCCTGTGCCATCATTTTATGCAACCAGGTTAATTCAAAATCATACTTGTCAGCAGGAAGCTGCACTTTGTTCAAGGTGCAGGGCCACTAGATGCGTGAAATAAGGGCTGCACAAAGCATCAAGTGTGGTCAAAGTGCATGGGTCACTAATGTGCCTACCCTTATTCTATTCTATTCTACTCACAGTGACACTTGATGTCTGTTGCCATCTCCTCAACCAGCAACCCAGGAAGCAAATAGGATAAAAATGGGTCTTAAACAGAATGGAGGGTGAGGGGATGATGTGGACTGCATTAATCTGGCTCATGAAAGGGGTTAAGTGGGGGGCTCTTATATACACAGTGATGAACCTTCTGGTTCTTTAAAATGCTGGGAATGTCTTACATAACTGAGAAAGGATCAGCTGCTCATTCATATTGAAAGTTAGTTGAAAATAAAATTAACAATAGGTTTGTACAGTTAAATATTTGTTCCCTCACTGCATTCTTGCCCACTAGTAATATCCGATGGTACGTAAAATCTATTTTCATTTACATACATATGTACATACACAGTCACTGGCATTGTTAAAAATTAGATCACGTACGTTTCAACTCTTTATTTTTTAAAAACTGTCAATTATGCTGTATTTACTGTTCAGATTCAAGGATTTAAGAAGATTATATTGGTCACAATAAAAATGAATGATTTACCTGGTCCATGTTGCCGAATGTCAGTATATTTAGCACGGTGCCACAACACTAGGTGGTGCTGTGGTTACCCTAGTACTTCAGCATGGTGGAGCTGCAGTAATTCAATTGGTACAATGACTAGGCCACAGGCAGGGTAACCAGGGAACTGGAGTCTGATTTATAGGGGAGGAAGAGATATTTATTTTGTCCATGATGTTCAAATACCACCTGGCCCAGCCACATATACAGTAGGTACTGGGGATGGGGGGTTTTTTCGTGTCAGGAATCAAGCAGCTGGGTGCAAGAAGCTGACCACTTACCTTCATCTAGTGCTGTGGTCAATAACATGCATGGAGCTATACCAACACTCACCATAACCCTCTTGATATGGTGCTTAATGATGCATAGAGACACCCTAAACATACCAGTGTCTTGGGGCAAAAGAGCAGGTACTGGCAGTATGACAGTCATACCAAAAATAGTGGCAATAGTATGTGGTTCAGGAATGTCAAGTGTGGTAAAATGTGTTTTGTCTCATGTTATCTTCAAAGATAACCATGAATAGTCTCTGACATTAGCAACCAATGACCACACAGATGCTCATTTATGAACACTGCGCTGTTAAAACAATAAAACGGTGCTGCTGACAGAATTTAACGTACAATAAATTTCTATTTTAAAAGTTTACTGTAAATATAACAGCAGTTGTACAGTATGTGTTACTACCAATCATGCCTGTTAACTGTTTAACTCTGAACATCCATCAATCATGGAGCACTCAAAATCATCAACCTCCCCCAACTTTGGCACTTCCTCTTCTGACCATTTGATCTAAACGAGGCGTAGGCTTAAAAACAGGTCACTGTTCAAATGAAATCCTGTCTACATATCAGAATACAAATATTAAGTTTTGAAACACGTTTATTGTACAAATGTTGAAATAAATCAAATAACAGTTATAAGATTCAATAGAACAAAGTTTAAAGCTGCTCATATGACACATTTAAAAGTACCTCTGACAGATATACATTTATTCATTAAATCTTCCTTTGGCTCCTTGTAAAAGCAATCCCATTACAGCCCTGGACAGGTCCTGAGGGTTCCAGGAGGTTGAGGCTCCAGAATTTCTCGGCATTCGGCATATGAAGATAGTAAGGTTGTCAGCCCTACGCACCGGCCACCTTTGCCCCTAGGAAATATTCCTGGTACTCATTTCTGTTAGAGGTTGAGTCAACCTGAAGGCCATTGTGCAGCTGGAAGGATTATGTCAATAAAAAATTCCAATGACACCATCGGGAATCAAACCCTTGACCTTCCGGCTTGTAGTGCAGTGCCTTAACCAACTGCACCGCCATGTACCCCTTTGGCTTCTTGTGCTTATGTCAAAACTAACACAGATATCAACAGGAAACAACATGCTACAAACATATCTTAAAGAATGGGAAGTAAAAACACACACCATAGTAAGGCATTAAAAAGATGGAAATGAACACTACAATAAAGATGACAAATATCACCAAAAGTTCAGCATATGTACAAGCTTGACCAGTGTTTTGAACATCACCCATCATCTTTATTTATTTATTTAGAGATCATATTTTGATTCCTGGGACCCACACACCTTTCTATTCAATGGGTAATGGGAACTTGTGATCTGGAGGTAAAAAAGGAGATATGTGAAGCAGACCAATCACCTCCATCCCGTTCCAAGATTAAGAATGAGAGCAGCAATACCTGCACTTCCTACAAGCCTTCACAGCATGCACAGTGACACATTTACATTACTTAAACTATGTGTATTTTACACCACATTTATAACATTTTATGTGTTTGAGAGATGGGGGTCTCTACCACTTAACGTTTTCTAACACCCTATTTTTTTAAACACACCCACATTTAAAAATGCTGTGATGGAGAAACCCCAGATGATAATGGACAATGTCCAAGGAATACTCCAACAGTCAAGCTTATGACAATATGCCATCATAAGGTTCTTCAAGTATGAGTTTAGCATTCTGTTTACTGTTAGTAAAGATCATGCATCTTACTCTTTGGCTAAGTTCACATTGGATGGGTCAGCTCCTATGGGGATGCCATGTTTATGCAATGTCTGCACTAGTATCTCTTGCACTTCCTTACTATAGTTGTCAAAGTCAAAAACATTGCGCACCACACTTGCCAGGCTCTCATTAGGGAATTCCTGCAACGAGTTATCAGACAATATATTCACATTATAAAGTTACTGTAAGATATCCAGGGTGTCCCAGTTTATATGAACATGTGTCCTATTCCGAATGGTTTCCGAGATAGAGCTATTTGAATGTACAATCGCAAAATTGTTGATAACAAAGAGATATTATGTGTACGTACTGTTTCTAATACCAGCATTTATTGTTCAAGTGACAGAGTTGGTACAGTTTGTAATAAATGTTTGAAAATTCCACCGTCAACATCAGTGCACTTTGCAACTCATGTGAAGACATGGCGTCTTGTTCATCTGAGTGCGTCTTGACGTAAGGAACGTCAAGACGCACTCAGACGAACAACACACCATGTCTTCACACGAGTCTGGGTCCTCAAAGTGGTTCTTTCCCTCAAGTTTCCCCACCAAAACCCTGTATACGCCTCTCCTCTCGCCTGTATGTGCTACATGTCCCGACCATTTCTAACGCCTACCTTTAAAAAACTAAACATCACATTTGACTGGGTTGCTCTGCTGCTTTATACACAGGAGATGCAGTTTCAAATCTCAGTCTGGAGAATGGGTATTCTGAGCTACAGGTTCTACCATTTCCCTCAGTCCCTTCGGACAAAATCTGGGATAGTAACTCAAACTAAAATATGATGACTTCCTTGCATATCCATACCAACTAATTATTCACTAACCATTGTATCATTTGACACTGTAAGCTGCTGACAGTGTCAACAAATGAACTGCACATGCATGCTTTTTGTGGTTTCACTGGTCCCTCAGTTAAAAGCTGATACTTTGACTCAAATCATAATAACACAATTAATTTCCACACCCATTCTAAACTATTACTGATTAATCATCCCATCTTTCATCACCATATGGTTTGAGCTTCTAGCAGTGTCATTCAAGAAACCATACACACACAGAACATACACACATACATACATAATCTTAAATCTGAAGATTTGCTTAGACTTCTTGAATTGAGTGATGAGGACCAACCTGGAGGTGTTTCACAATGCTGACAACTTCCCTTGTTGAGTATGGATACTGAACCAAGCCCTGATCTGCCATGTGCCTCAGTTCACCAAATGCTTTCACTAATTTCATGATCACTTTTCCAGGAACATTAGGTCCATACTGCTCTAGCAACGACAGTTCAGACTCTGGACTGGGGTTGTCTACAGCATGACAGCTAAACAGGTCTCCTACAAACATAGTGCATAAATCCATTCGTTGTCATTACTTGCAATTGTGAGTAGAGAGGTGCTTCGGTGCTCTGACAGTGAAACTATAAACACCATGACATCACACAAAATTAAGTACAAAGGGTCCTAACACATACATAGGACCAGTGACCTTGGAGCAACATAAGTTCTGATTAAGGTAAAATACCATTACATATAATTCTGGTCTCTATCTGGAGGGCTTGTGAATGCAAACCTGGAAATTGGAAGTGTGGGGTACAGATGGTAGCACGTATTGGGTTTAAGACACTTGCTGAATGCCTTAGGTATTTTTGTATAAATAAAACAGTATATTCATAAGGTAAGCTGTCCCTTATGGTAGAGCAAAGATATGGCTCCAAGCATATTTAACCTCTGAATCCATTAACCACCCTACTCTGTCCACTTTACATGTTGCCAATCCACTGTTTGAGTATCTCACCTCTGTGCTTTAGAAAAGTTATTTTCTAGTAAAAGTACAGAAAAAACCTAAATTAAAAAGTGAATGTATGCTGGTGATGCGTAAGTTTCTATGTATGCTTTGGTTTCTGTGACCGTGCATCGTGAGCAAATTGTGAAGAGAGAGAGAAAAAACCAACAAGATGCAACAATCAGATGTTTATTATCAACACAGTCTCAACATGTTTCGGGCATCACTATGCCCATCTTCAGGAGAACATACACCGTGTGTTACTGCATGCGGTGTGCTATGCTGCAACAAGCGGGGAAAAAGTAGATATTAGCCGTAACATCTTTTTTGTGGGGTAGTGTGTAGTACACCTAGTTGGGACCTTGTGTGTATATGCAAATGTCGTGTGCAAATGAGTGTGTCGTAGCTTTGGACTGGTATCCGCCTCGTACGTTTTTCAGGTCTGGTGTATCGGAAGTGGGTGTTCTGATGCATGTGTTGTGCCTGTTTGACGGGAGGGGTGTGTGGTGTAGGTGTTATTAGGTGCACTAGGGGGATGCAACAAGGCGTATGTGGGTCAGACTAGCCGGAACCTAAAACAACGTTACAAAGAGCACAACTGCTACATAAAAAATAACAACCCACAATCTGCATATGCCCTCCATATCCTTAACAATCAGCATGAATACGGCCCCATGGAGAAAACAATGACCCTCCTAAAACCCATCAAAAACACCTCCTTATTAACCCCATATGAACAGTTCTTCATACAAGCATTTCACAAATCTGGAAGGCTCATTTCCGAACAAAATCCT
>Ga0136643_10017421_pt1 | contig 10809 bp, 5 predicted proteins | sample TergutLab28metaG_FD_96883 | JGI IMG/M metagenome (GOLD analysis project Ga0136643, IMG submission 96883) | Labiotermes labralis P1 segment gut microbial communities from Petit-Saut dam, French Guiana - Lab288 P1 (version 3) (version 3) | ecosystem: Host-associated > Arthropoda: Insects >... | reverse complement strand
TAGCGGCTCCAGGTCTAGAAAACAGAGATTAACGGCTGTGGGGACCCGTTGCGCTGACCACGTTACACCCCTCTATCCGCAAAAGTTGGCACTAACTTCGCCGGCCAGCGGCGGCCGCTCTGTCGGTATAGTTCGCGTGAGGACTAAGGCCACGGAGTTAAAGCGAACTTTTTATCCACGAAGCAGTTCCATACAAATTCTGCAGTTAACACTGGAGTTTTCCGAATACCGAATGGACAGCTGTTCTGTATCATGCAGCAGCACACTGATAACACATGTACGGTACATATGTAGAACTAACAGTACTTCCCTCATGTTGTGTACGAATGATTTTCCTTCTATAGGCCGAGCACGCGCCGAAACATGTCGTATATAACATTATTAGCAAATCAAGAAAAGTTTATTACAACCCGCTTGAGCACAGGGATGATGGTACTATATTGCGTACTCATAATGTTGATTCGGCCGATTTAATTGGAGAAGCCTTCTGTGGGAACACTGAGTCAGTTACAGTGCAAGTTTATGAGATATTGGGAAAATTAATGAATGAGAAGGGAACTACGGGAATGTAATAAAGAAATTTTGAGGATATTGTGACGAGGATGAAGTAAATTTAAATGGATTGCTCACTTGTGAATGTCATTCAAAGAAGCAAATCTAATTAAAAATTGAAAGTTACCCAAACCTCTGTAATAACACTTCAATTACGTTACGTATCTTTACAACGTTACAAGTAAGTTCTTATACATCTGGTTAATAACATTTCCTCCAAATGTTTACAAATCCAGAGATCGGTTGCCAGTGAATCGTCCGATGGAAAGTACTGCAGTACTGGAAGGTAATGTTGGAGTAAATATGTGGAGAATTTGTACTGTACTACGTTTCTTAAATCAGGGCTTTAAAATTCTCAGGAGCCTTACGCAAATGGTAGCTGAAAATTTTTTTAATGGCGAGTGTATTTGTAGTAAAGATGTCTTGTTTTTGGGTAGCGTAGTCGGTATAGCGACTGGTTACGGGCTGGTTGGTCCAGGATCGAATCCGGGTGGGGGCGAGATTTTACGCATCTGTCCTGACCGGCCGTGGGGCCCACCCAGCCTCCTGTACAGTGGGTACCGGGTCTTTCCCGGGGAAAAAGAGCGGCCGCGGCGTGACGCTGACCCCTCAACCCCTTCTAGTGTCGTGGTCAAGAAAGAGTAGAGCTAAACCTCTACTCCTCCTATGGATCGTAGAGCCTGTACAGAGCCTCAGTGCCTTACAAGAGTGCACTTTACCTTTCTTTTACCTGTCCAGTTTTTACATGTTTACGTTTCTCTGACAATCCCAAATCAACAATTATTTTGCTATATCACTTGTGTCCAACATCCAATATTCTAAGAACCGCGGTGTTTTTACAACTGCCATTGAGGCCATTGCGATAAATGCTTATTTGATGGAGATGTCGTTTGCAGTTCCATTGCATGGCGCGAAGCTTGTCTTGTACGCTATTTAGAAGGTGCAGACCAATCTGCAAGAATTACATACGTATTGTAAGGCGAAGTACTGTGCTTTTTTAAATTTCTGGACTGGTTTTTTTCTAGATAAAAACAAGTAATTTCATGCCCCACACTTCAAACAAAATTGTAGTTTCACCTATATTGAGTGTCATCCAACGGGAACCAAATGCGGCCCGTGTATGAGAGATGCATTCCTATATATATAGGGGAGAATATGAGGAAAGCTTGCCAACAAGTAACACGCCAACAGACTGACTGCTGTAGGATGGTAAGGATTTACTGCAAATGACTGGGTCCATGCGCGTTATTAACACAGCAACAAAATCACTGATGTGTGTGTTCATTGTTAAATGAGTAACCTATATCCTGCGATCTGACTCGACATAAATCTGATCCCACAATCAACAAACAGGGGTTGTTTTCCTACATGAACCCCAACTCCTCGCTCAAATGAAGGTAATTAGCGTACAGCTGTATTATAAATGACGAGGAAAGTGGCATCAACACAACTGTAACTAGATCTCCACTTGTATATTTGTGACCCACAATAAAAGTTTTCCACAATCGACAGACCTTAGTATCGAATGATGCTATTCTAACACTACTCGGTCTATTTCAAAGCACTGTACAATGTAAAGGTATGTTAGCCTTTTGATGTGACAATAAAATGTCAGTATAATTAGGATGCAATTTATAATGAATATAAAGCGGAAAGACTGCTGCTACATAAGATTCTGCTTTACGTCGACGACGAATATTTTTTTTTGGTCGAATAAGTAGTTAGTGTAAAGAAAGTTATGTAAAACTTTATATATTTGCTGTGTTTGAAACTTAGTTTGCTTATAATTTGTGCTTTGTTTAAAATTTAGGTTGATATTGGAAAGACCAAATTGCAGATGGGGGATTAATATTAATATGGATATTAGGGAGGTGGAATAGAAGGACGTGCATTCCGTTCGTCTGGTTAGGTTAGGAACACATTGTCAAGGTCTTATATAAGTAATTATAAAACTTCTATTGCCATAAAATGTTAGGACATTTCTTGACTGATTTCTCAAGGATTCCGCTTTATAGATTTGCTTGCTTGGTTTGTTAGTGTCGATAGATAATTTAGTTAGATTTATTTACGTACTTAGTTCCCTATTTAGTTACAAATATTCCCATTGATTCTTCTGATTTGTGACAAATTCTGGAAAGGTGGACGGCTTCCATACTTGCGGCAAACGGGTTTAAGGGAAGGCTATGACATTCGTCGCCATGATATTCTTATGACTTTATTAACAACCCGAGAGACACATACGAAGCCAGATTCTATGGGTTGCAACCAACGAAACACATTTATCAAGGTCAGTAATGGAGAGGCCTGTGGCCCTAGTGTGGTATTAAATTTCCGAGACTTAAGGACAAATTTGGGGGTAGTTGTTTATTGTGACATTAATTCGTGATATTTACATCCTAGGAGTGTAAGAACAGTATTAAATTTTGAAAGAAATTTTAGAATTCCTACAACATAGAAATGTGTAGTAAATGGAGGACGCAAAGGATAGAGAACACATAGATATAATTTTCAAAAAACTCTACGATATGTAAATATGTTAATAGTAAATTAGCAAGAGTAATAGACTGTTAGATTCAGCTCGACATTATGAACTTACCTCAACTTTCATACAAATCCTTGCCTGAAATATTTCCAAAGATTCCGTGGATATAGGTAGACATTTAAGAATGGTGCGGTAATGAACTCTGTCCGTGGAACATGATTCACAGTTCCAGTCAGGACCAAATTCACATCATGCGGACATCTACCGGTGTTAATATTTAGATGGGCTGAGGGCAAACTCACAGCGCGGAAAGATGGTAAATAATTGTCTGCTGTGTAAATGGAAGTTCGATCAGTCGCGTGAATCAGTGCTGATTCCAAATTTTAATTTTGCGTACCATAGGTCGGAGCACTTGACCAAGGTGCGTGTTACAGCAGTGATTTCTATTATTGTGTCTCAAGCTTATTGTGCTTTGTAACTCAAGACGACAATTGAACTAAGCAGTAGGTTGAAGTCGGCCTTTGTTTGAATTTCCTGACTGCAGCCTCATTGTTTTTTTAAGACTGTCGCTCAGGTATCCAAAAGCCTTCTGTTTCCATGAAAAATGTTTCTTTAGCTTGCAACTGAGTGTAAGCCTCTCTAAAGATCACCCACTCCAGCCGTCTTTATTTACATTTCCTTTTCTTTAAGTAAGTAATTTATAACAATACACGCAAAGGAAGACTGGAGTTTACAGTGCCATTTAGACGCACAGCATCTAAGTGCAACTGTAAATTAGAGCATTGTAACAGGCACTGGCTAGTACTTCCTTATGGTTTTTAAATAATATTCTTATATTTTAAGTGAGGGAACTCTAAATTAATTTTTTGCGACTTTTTCCCTGAACTGCGAAGGAAATTAATGACATGTCGTTTACTGATAAGAATAAAGAACGTGGCGACATTATCTTGAACTCGACATCAATGAAGTTCTGAACGTTTAGTAAATCGCGATTTAATAAAAATTCCGTTTGGAACTAATTTAAAAACTTTTATGAACACTGACTGAAGCACTGAATACAAAAGGAATAAACTAAGAGCATAAAACCTCGCCTAAGTCTTCCAAAATATCGCCCATTTTCCACACATGAACTGCGGTCACCCCTCGAGCCTCACTGAACCAGAAGGTGTACTGCGATCTGCACAGCATTACCGGAACCATCGAAACTCAAAAGTGTGGCTTTTTTCCCGGTCGACGCATCTCTTCTCGATTTACTCTGAATTAAGCGTGTTTCGTATAAGCTACTTTATCCGAAAAAAACACGAGCTTTTGTAATGCCTGTTTTCATTGTCAGAGGGAACAAAATTTCCATCTCGGTGCTTTTATGTTGTAAAATCTACATTATGATGGCCAAATACCGCCGAAACATGCAGTAAGTGACAACTGAATGTACAGTGTTGTAAGAGTTCTGTTTGCTCTAACAAAAAATACGTTGTTTGAAAACAGAACGGAATGAGGAAACAAAAAAAATGAGCTTTTGTAATTCAACCAAATAGGTTTGAGTTTACCTGCAGTTGTAAAACCTCAAGTAACGTACACAGTTATAATACCTAAGACAGTATCACCACGTACAGATTGGTTTCACTAACATTAAATTCGATGCTTGTATTCGGCAAATATCTTGTTGGAATCGCAGTCGTAATATTACTTAGATCACGTCATGACCTCTTCCTGCCAAGTATTTCCAGGTTCACCAACCATCCCACCGTCATGCACTATACATTCCGAAAAAATGAAAGTTTCTTTAAGTTAACCTCCAAAACTTATGAAATCAAATCTGACATCTACGCGTATTGAAAGTATGGAAGTTCCTTTTATAACTTACAGATAGCTCTGTACCCCTGTAAGGAATTTCTTACTTCTGACCTCTTGTTGAACAGTTAGCTCTTAATAAAATATTTCCAACGTTAAAATAGATTAGATATGAAATAATACACATGGAATCTTCTTATACAAAATGCTTTACTTCTTATTCTATTACACAATTTAAGAAAATGTTTTGTACTTAAGATTTCTTTAATTTTGATTTAAACATACACAATTTATCGCACTTCGCATGCTTATAAAGAATATGTCTAACAAAATAGTGTGACAGCAATGAGAGGACGTCAGAGCAGCAGACTAGGCGAAATGGCTATAAATGGGAATATCCTTTTGTATAACAGTGGGAGAATAAGTTCCCTACATTTATGTCTAGAAACTTCAGTACTATAGGTATTATCTGATGTTGCATGCAGCAGTTCTTCCACAGTTCATTAGATAGACTGACCTTTCTATGTTTTATCCCCTTTGTTTCAAACAAGCTTTAAACTCGACGTTCCCAGCTACTCTCTCAGAGTTTTGTATAACATTATGTTAAGTGCACTGCAGTGCCTTGCTCTGCGTAGCCAAAAGTTTAACATATTTCCAACAGCCTCTTGATGTTAGACTTTTATGATAGCTTTATCTTCGTATCATGATGGTATAGCGTGCCAAAGCAGCACAACACAGCCCGTAATTATAATTACAGTAATTGATGACCGGGAGCGACTGACCATTTATGCGAATATAACACGTTTGAGTGCTTTCAGCGCACCCATTCTTTGAAAAGGAACTGTAACGTATATCGGTTCTACGTTAGATGTAAAATGTGGAAGCAGATCTAGAAACAACTGAACCAAACTTTTCTTTTTTGACAATATTCATGGTTATGGGTACTTAAGCGTGCAAATATGAAGCATGCAGAAGGGGAAGCAGTAGCCTATGGTACCGCGAATAGCTGAACATTTGTGAATTTTAGCATTAGAAATTCCATATAAGTTTATGGGAGTTTGAACCTGGTATAATCTGGTTTGTTTGTCTGCAATGTGCATTAACCTTTGATTAAACAGAACCAGGTGATGGGGCTGTGTAGCGTTGCTTAGGGAACAGAAAAAAAGCTAAGGATTTCAACGGTAGAATTTGTGGCTCATTTTAAGTATTGTAATTAAATTATTAAAGTACTGCCTGGAAAAAACTAATGAAAAATCAGAGAAGACAATCATTCGTGATTCTAAAGCGAGTTGTCGCGAATAATAAGACCCTTGATGTGGTATAATTGCCTTTTGTGCTGGAGATAAGAAAACTAAATTTTGCAAACAGCTCCTTGAGCATCGGCTGCCGGGGATACTTTACGATAAGGTTGGAGCGCAAATCTGAGCTTTTGTCTTTATGACCTTTTGCTTAGAAACAGGGACAAAATTAACTTTATTTTTATGTTTGAGAAATGAAATTTATTACGACGACTGGGTTGCAGGCATACCAAATGTAAACCTACGGCTCTGTAGTGTCTATGAAAGAGATTCCATTCCTTTAAGTTTTCCTTTTCTTCTAAGGAAAGTAACAGCTCTGAAGTAAAATATGACAGCTGGTGAGCGAAGTTATGGAAATCTAAGGTATGCTCGGTTAATAAAAACAATATAAATGTTGGAACAATGGAAATGATACACAAAATAAATTCCCTCCCTCCATGTATGTTATTCGGCAACAGTATATTAGATTTATTTGTAATGCAGGAAACTAAAGCACATGACAGGAAGCAACAACCCTGAACGATTATGATGAACAGAACAATGGGGTTTCCCGTAATCTCCAGATGGGACTGCGGTACGCTCCGTAACAAATTGTATTTTACAAATTATTCTGACTCATCCGTACCGAGACATCCGTTTTAGCGGAAAATTTTCAAAGTTTGCAAAATGAAATTCCTACACACATAAGTACGTGTGTGGGGTACCAGTCTCTAACACCTATATTTCCCAACACATCTAATTTGTGTGCTTCTTAAGTAAGCGCAGGATTCTCTTTAATATTATGCATTAAGTAATAGTTATGAACTGAATAAAAATCCCTTTTTTATTCCAAAAGATCAGCGTTCGAATCCCGATCACATTCCTGCTAGCTCAAAACGTATAACTCACTTTGCCTATAGGCAAATGATGTAGTGCTGAAGAAGGATGGAAAAAAATTCAGTTGGCCCGATCGTGAGAGAAATGAAGTATTACATAAGAGTCAAGGAGGACAGTATTATCCTATGTACAGCAAAAGGAGTAGGGCTTTCTTGATTGGTCACATATTCCGTAAGAACTGCCTTCTAAAACACTTTATTAAAAGACAGATAGTGGGAAGGATAGAAGTGAAGGGAAGACGAGGAAGAAGAGGTAAGCAACTGCTGAATGGCCTCAAGGAAAATGGGGAATATTGGAAATTGAAAAAGGAAGCACTGTATGGTACTAACTGGAGAACTGGCTTTGGTGGTTGGCTATGGACCTGATGTTAAGACAGACTAGAAATCAATAAATGAATGAATGGATGAATGATGTCCAATTACAGAGAATTTCCTTCAATTGGACACAAGCACTCCATTTCTCATTTTTCCCAATTAATTAAATCTTGTTATTTAGCAAAATATGCGGCGTCGTAAAAGCACTGCGAAAATTGTGAATTACGCAATTTTTTTTGTTTTAGGCAAACAAATCGAAGCAGTTAAGCGATTAATAAATACAGACGCAATAAACCTACGTAAAAATAAAGTTAGAGTTACTTAATGGCGTTACAGTAACTGTCATGGTTATTTAGATCTGTCTATTAAACCATAAAACCGAAACCTGCGAACACATTTAATTGCCGTTGCACCAAAATTGGCTAACAATCCGTCCAATTTATTTCCATTATGTTTAGTGTAAGCAGTAATGAAACACGTGACTTGCATTACATCCGTACTCATTGCTAGGGTGCTGCACACCGACATAATGTACAGTGGTTCACGTCTCCGGAAAGGAAAAGTGTAACAAAAACTAATTTGCATGTTTCTGGTTGGTACGACTGCACGAGACACTTTGCTTTATATTTCGTAAATTGTTTACGGATTTGGCGCCTTGCACTAGCAAGTTTCTTTACCATCTTTTGGACTTTGTGTGTTCATTGAGGCTTCTTATTACTGACGTAGATATAAAATAGTCAAAAATTAAGCCTTTTCTCCCATATGCCATTATGATAATATAAGCTCTTCGGCTTCATTCATAAGTTGTAACCGTCATGGCACCAACAGTACATGAAAGTTCTGCCTGCAGTAGCAAGATTACAAACCATATTTAAAATACGTTCTTCTTTAATCACACCTTCTAGAATAACACACATATTTAAAATTACATAAAGCTGCAGCTTTTGTATTTATAAAGCTTACGTTATTGCCAATACAACTATTTATTTATTTAACATTTATACTTTTGACAAAGAGTTTGTGTCACCATCAGACAAAGCTATGATGAACACAAGGAAGAAGTACGAAATATAGAATATTCACATAGTTATTGTGCATTGACATGTTCAGGCACAGATTAAACACACAACAATAAACGTACGCAAATATACATTAAGAAAAAACCTCTCACGAACTCTGTGCTTCTGTGTCGATTATAAATTATTATACAAATGAAATATGCTTTGTTTATTTTATTAAAGCTTTTTATTAGCGATTATTATTATTATTATTATACCCTCCTCCAATTTCCGGTTTGCAGTCTGTCATATATACGTACATGCATTCCGCAAGCTGGGATATATAAAGTAGGTTTACCTACTAGCCTATTCGTTATCCCTCTACTGATGTAGACGTATGGGTGTTCTGTTCATAGAGTCGCATAAATATTTGCCTGTAACTGTTGTTGGGATAGCATAGTCGGTATAGCAAATCCTTACAGGCTGTACGGTCCGGGGATCGAGTCGCTGAGGGGTGGAGATTTTGCATGTCCTCCAAACCGTCCACAAGGATCGCCCAATCTCTTGTGCAATAGGTATCGGCTTATTCCCAGGGCATAAAAGACCAGATCGTGGTGCTGGCCACCTGGCTCCCTCTAATGCCAAGTTGCGAATGAACTGGAAGTATACTTGGGTCTCTGCTTTGGCATGTCAAGTGATGACCTGTACATTTTAAATGTAACATTTATAAGCAATTCTCATTCCGTGTGCACAGTAGGCTTATGGCAGCATGAACAGAATGCCTATTTATCAGTGTGTGTCTATGTAGCCTCCCTTGTTTCCTACGGCCGTACAAGGCATAATAAAGCCTTTACTGATTCTTACTGGTGTGTACTAACCGTACGTGTGCATTCATGTGAATCCCTATAGACTCGTGCACATCTACAAAGACTATTGGTGCTAGTAACTGGTTTGGAGCCCCCATAGAATTAGAAGTAATGACGAAGTTACTAGCAGGTCTCAAAACAGGGATTCATTATACTGCCTTCTGTTAGAGGAAAAGAATTCGGCGCCAAAGAACTCAGAACAAATTTTCGCATTCTTTCGGTTTAGCCCTCTACCGTATCCCGCCCCAGTTGGGAACGACTGTATTTGTATATCATACACACATATTTCCAGGATGAGAACAGGACTACCATGTAGTAAGGGCTTGGACCTCTTCATAGTAGCACAAGACTTTCAATCACAGTTTCAGATAAAATTAGTCATATGGCCTCATAACTGTATTTTTTACAACTATATATTTGATTTTATAAAATCGTACAGTAGAGGGTTAGGGGCTCAGGGCCATGGGGTTTGCAGGGAACTTTATCTGCGCCACTGGTCGTCATATATTGAATCAAATGAAAGTTAATGTCGGACTCATTACGACCATAGGCAAAATTGAGGTTATAAATACACATATTGAAAAAAAGTTTCTTTTTACATTACAGATCATGACATACAATACAAATGGGCAATGCTGAATGTTCCAAATATTGTCCACGACCGAGCCTAAAAAGTAGTTCAGATATTTAGTCTTACGGTATGAAGTTGAATGACCTTTTGGAACATCTGTCCATCATTGTAAGATTCGTTTTCAATAACACGCCCTAGTGTGTTATCATGTTAAATAACTGTGGTGTTATCCATATAAATTACATCAGCGACCCTTAGGTTTGCAGCTGTCATGCCATGATCTACTGCAGTGTTTTCCTGACAATCCACTTGAAACCACCTTACCCTAAATTCCACGCTCCCCAGCTTAGCACCATTGCATCCTTTACGATACGCAAAATAAGCGGTCGTGTTTAGCCTTTCATCGACCTCTAGAAGTTTCTTCTCACGAATGGGTCTCAGCACTATCATTTGTCCCTGCATTTTAATGGTTTAATAACCCAGCATTTCCACAGTATGATTTTTCCTTTAGCCTGTACTTAAAAAATATCCTACATTGAAATTTCTGCGAAACGTTTTGTATTCCTAAGTCTACCCACTTTAATATTATAAGAGACAATGACTTTCTATAGTCTGGTCTGTCCATTTAATGATACACATCGATATAGCGGTTTATTCGATACAGGCCCATTTTAATAGTATTCTGCTTTAGCTCCGCTTGGCCTATCCGCGTGAATATTATACACGCTAAATTCTTGTCGTTTTTTCAGTTCATATAATAATATACTTTAATATAGTGGTTTATTTTTATAGATCACTTTTAATAGTATTCTGATTTATTTCCTCGTCACATACCCACATGAATATTATAAAAGAGACAGACTCCTGTAATGTTCTCAGTTCATTTAGGCGTATAATGTAGCAGTTTATTTTACAGACAGACAGTATCCTGCTACAGACATTATCCTGCTACAGACAGTATCCTGCTACAGACAGTATCCTGCTACAGACAGTATCCTGCTACAGACATTATCCTGCTACAGACAGTATCCTGCTACAGACAGTATCCTGCTACAGACAGT
>Ga0136643_10017420_pt1 | contig 10810 bp, 5 predicted proteins | sample TergutLab28metaG_FD_96883 | JGI IMG/M metagenome (GOLD analysis project Ga0136643, IMG submission 96883) | Labiotermes labralis P1 segment gut microbial communities from Petit-Saut dam, French Guiana - Lab288 P1 (version 3) (version 3) | ecosystem: Host-associated > Arthropoda: Insects >... | reverse complement strand
TCGTTCTTGTTTTTTTTAGGGTGAGCGTTTTTTTACTGTGGAGGCTTTTTGACTATAAAAAATTGGGAAAAATCGTTTCGTGCCACTTTTTTTGATAGGAAACAAAATTACCCCCCCCCCCCCCCCATTTATGTGTAGTGTGCGTCAGAGAAGACCAAATTTAATCGAAGCCCGATGAGTAGTTTTGAAACGGGGAGGACAGGCATGTCCTGCATTACATGCTTCCATGTAAAGCACGCTGTGGAAGGAATCCGTGAAGACGCAGTGTTAAAATGTATAAGTGTGATATGTTCTCCATCTTTGACACACGCTATCCACAGTTATCCTCCTATGATGCATGCCACAGAAGCATTATCCTAAGCATCAGCCTATTGAAGCCCAAAATGTGACCATCATATTTAAAACTTTTAACGGTAAAATTATTCTGAATTGAATGTTCTTTCTGGCAGTATTCGTCGTGTTTCCGCATTTGTTAGAAAATGAAAACTAATCTGAATATTTGGTAAATGCATTGTATATTGTGAAAGTCGGAGGATGGAACTGACAGGCTAATCTCTGGTGTCAGGATAAGAATGTGTGGATTTTACGTCCATGTTCTTCACACGCATTTATGATGCCGTGCTTAGGCAAAAGACATTTTATCCGTGACTGGACACGAGACCAGAAAGTTCATTAATGGAAGTGCAGTAAGACAAACTACACTGAATTCATCGTAATGTCTTTAATGCCGTTAACAAGGGAACAGTGGATTTGTTCTGAAAGACGTTGGCCATTAAAACCAACTAGGGACGGAAACTGCAACGAATGTGCTTGGAAAATTTTAACACTCACTCGAGTACGCCTTTCTTCCGTGGTAGTCTGTATAGTATATAACTAAATTAGATGGAACATTGTTTCTGACTGATGCTTCTTGTTCAAATATTTATGTCACTTTCCCTTTGAAATGTTCAGGAGAATTTGTCCCAAGCTCATGATTACAGTCCGATTGCTTTGAATCCCATGTAGCATGCGTTGCGCATTCCGATAGTCTGCTTAGTCCATGGAGGGAAGGAACTTGAGAGAAAACATCTTACAGATAAAATTCCGCTGGTGTTACGGCTTGCAAGAGAAGGGAGGCATTATAAGGTTTTTTAGTCCTATTTTAAAACTTGTTTTCTGGCAGTGAAAGGGCAGCAGCGGCAAGATGGCTGCCCTCCCGCCGAACATAACTCTAGTTCTTTGTTGTTGAACTTAACGTGCTTGTCTTGTTTACTGGCCGAGTGACTGTGGTTGGCTAGACCTGCACTGTCCCGTCTGATGTTATGTACCAGACACTCAACAGTGGGATGTCGCTAAAATACACAAGCATGGTCCCGGAACGGTCCAGGCACTCTGTACAAGCCCGTTTTTTTGGACTGACGGTGTACAGCAGCCCTCGCCATGCTTTTTTTTTTGTGTTAAACACAGTGTTCTTGTGCACCCAGTGAGCGCAGAGTAATCAGAATTGCGTGGGCGGTGGAAGACCGAGAAATAGTGGTTCAATTCCCGGTAGGGGCAAGAATTTTCCTCTGCTCCCTATTCAGGCCGGCTCTGGGGCCAACCTAGCTTCTTATTCACTGGATACCAGGGCTTCATTCTGCGGGGGTAAAGCGGCTGGGGCATGAAACCCACCACTCATATATGTGGTGTCGAGAATATGAATGACAGGAGCTATATCTCTACTGCCGCTTATGCCTTTGTAAATTACCTGTGACCGCATTTGTGTAGTAACCCACTTAACCAGCTTTTCACGAACTTTTTGATACAGGCTATACCATTAAAACCTGTCAGGCAGTGTGAAGACGCAGGTATATATATTTTAAAAAAACCATCTACTCATGTATTGCAAGGAAATTGTAACTTATTTCGCAGTACTATAAGACATGGCAGCAAATTGTCATCATTTAATTCGCGCCTTTTGAATAATAACATGCGTAGTTTTTTGGACTAGTAGAAGACATATTACGTTTTCTAGACGAACTATCGGCCAGTGACATTCATCAAACTCGACATTAATTTATAGACAGGTTTCTGGAAGTGGGTCAGACCACAACATTGTTTTGAGCAATCGTTTTCAGGAGGCATTATGTGAACGCGAGAAATTTGCTTTACATTTCAAACTTATAGCCGTAAAAATTGACTATCGGAAATAAAATTTGAATTTCAATGCTTTTTTTTTAAATGCGCTTATCACGTGTCCTGTTGAAGGCAGCATTTGGACAATTTATAAAACTGATTAAATTAATTATTCAGAAAATTGCAACATTATACTCGTGTAGATCGATTTTTTAGTACAGTGCGCAGTTTATTGTTCATTGGGTGACTATCAGCCTTACATAACTTTAGGTACTGAAGAGTAATAAACGGTCCATTTGCAAAGCTGCGTTTACGTGGCGTTTTAGAATGAAAAGGTAGGGAGTGCAACCGTATTCCGGACTAATTCACTATGACTTGCGTTTTTGGGGAACAGGTAGACGGCGTCTTCAGACTGATAGTTGTTTTTAACTGGAGTTTGATGATTATTAACTCCGTCTTGGACACTGGTGGCCACTCTCAACAGAAAATATTAAGAAGTGACGTACAAGGAAGGGTAAATTGTTTATCTGGGGTTGTGTCTTTTTGATTTATCGTTCATTTTTTCGTTTTTTTTTGTTTCTTTTAAATAAATCCATACTTATTCCTATATGCTTCCCTTTTAAATGAACTGTGTATTTTACAGATGGGCTTTTATACACCGTGAATCGTGGTGAGTGTTAGTATTCACGCTCTTCTATTCTGATGTTCCGGGTTCGAATCTGGACACCGGGACCGGCTGTCCTGACAGATTTGTCGTGGCCTCCTGAGTCCGTCGAGTCAAGTACGCGGACAGTACATTAAGTCGGCTCCTTCACATATCTTTCGCGGCCCATTATTATGTAATCACCCTATAAGACGAGTCCGTAATATAGCTCAGACTGTACATTGTGGTCCTGTCTGACTTTTGAAGTAAGTAGCTGGATGATGAAATATGGCCAGAGGCTATTCATTTTGAGAAGTCTGACATACAGTCCGTTACGTGGAAGTAATGTCATTTTAGGTTTATTTTTTATTTAAGTTTAAGTAAAGTGTGTATGCAAGTTTAAGGTATTTATTTACGTGGACGTTTTCTTGGCCTCCAAAGTTTTATGTTCTGTTTGCAGTTCGCAAGGAGATGAAGGCCGATATATATATATTTGCAACTGGTCGGCTGCCCACTTGGGGCATTTGGTGTGAATAGAGAACTCACGTAAACTTTACATTACTAAAAAATCGTTTAAACCCATGCGTGTTTTATAATAATAAATAGTGTACGTCATCACAGTTTAATATTATATTACGTGTATGAGCACATCGTGATGCGCCTGTTCGAACATGCGTGTTTTATTCCGTACGTTTGTTAGATTTTTGGATGATGTTACAACCATTAACACTAAATGTCCTGGGTTCTCGCCAGCTGAAGATGTCGAAGTGCACGACCGACTTATTCTTCTGCCGTACGCGTCGTCAAGAAGGAGAAAGAGTAATATCATGGGTAGCCTAGCCCTAACCCCAGGGCTGTGCACATCTTGTTGGGTCGGACACGGGTGGGAACGGGGAAAATGGAATTGCGTTGTTTTATATGGCCATGTTCGGCAGTAGTAGTGTCCGGTTTGATTCCGAAATGGGACATTTATTTTCCGTTTTGAATTAGATCATACCTGAAATTGGCGACAGCGAGAAACTTACGAATTTATGTTTTGCGTTTTGCTGACCGTGCATCCTGTTACAACTCTGCGTAAATGACCAACTTGATGCACAGTTACGTTATATAAAAGTTTATTATTATAATCCTCTACATGTTTCGAGCAACACTATCCTCATCATCAGGAGGTCGAATTGTATTAATACAGCATCTGGTATAGTACTCCCTGTAAGTGGCCGTTCGGTGTGCACACCGGACGGCCACTTACAGACTGTGACGATACCAGATGCTGTATTAATACAATTCGACCTCCTGATTATGAGCACAGAGTTGCTCGAAACATGTACAGGATTATAATAATAAACCTTTATATAACGTGGTTGTGCATCGCGTTTGTCATTTACCCAGAGTTACGAATTTAGTTGGTGAAATACAGGTAGTATTGTACTTGGGATTATAAAAACAAACAGTGCTTGTTCCAGAAAATCGTGGCAGTTGGAAGCGCTAATTATATTATGAAGTGTAATAAATAGTTAGCAGCGTTGACAGTAGCTGAAATTAAAACGACATATGTGTGTGAGCAGACACATCAATTAAACACAAGTGTTTCCATACACATAACCATAAGGATTCTTCTGTTTATACCTACTACTTTATTTGTACCTGTTCTGTGCCCGTTACCTTGTTTAGTCATTAATTGTGTCATGTTAAAGCCGACGGCACCGTCGGTGATAAACTGTTATTAAAATCTGTCGGATGTGACATATGATTCCCAGTCAGTAGAATGAGGCATCTGTCTTCACATATTTGTTGGATGATAACAGAGTTAGTGTTGTTTCATTTGTTTCTTATTGATGTAATAATATTATTCGTATTTCCGAGCCATACGAACTTGCCTTGGATCGGTGTACAGCTTTTAAAACACTTCCACGTTTTACTTTGTTCCAAAGGCACATTTCTCTTTTTTGATTCGCCAAACAGTTGCGATGCCGAAGAAGAAAATACCCGTACATGCTAGGAATCGGCCCAAGATTTTGCAGCCCATAACCAGTTGCTATAGTTGCAGTCTCCTACATTCTTGTATTTTAGTGACACAGTTATCCCTGCTAAGAAGTAACAGCAGGCCATGTTACGGATTTTAGAACAACAGGAACGTACATGTTTTTAAAGGGTGCTGTTCATGTGATAGGTAAAGCTGAACCACGGTTCTAAACTTTGTATTTATCAGAAGCCATGGATCTCCTCACGGCCTTCCTGTTTTATTTCAGTATGCTGTGTTTTAAACCACCGTCATCAACAACAGTAGCAAATAAAATACAAATATTGGATTGTGTGTAATCAGTGTATATGAACAGGTGATCCGTAAATTCCAGTTGGTTTCATGTTACGAGTGTATCTGTGTGACTGGGTCGCTCGCAACAAACCACCGCGCCAACTAATGGCGGAGACTTGCTCGAAGTGCATATTGACATCCCTTGGTCTGTAGCCATTCCCGCGCGTAATACGCGATTCTGTAGCAGGGATTTTGCGTACAGATTATGGCTGACGGCCTGGCCATGGCTGTTCTCAAGAATGCGCCTGCCAATCGCAGTACTGCAGGACGGAAATGTTGCTTTCGTAGACCACAATCTGGTCACGAGCCACAGGAGAGGCTCGAGACTAAGACGATTTGACTGAATGGCTGATCGACCGACCGCTCAACCATCAGTCATTTAGTGACTTTGACTTTGATTTAGTCGACGCCTTAAGCCGTCTGGGGTATTTATTATAAATGAGGTAAATGCGTTTACTGGTGTCACGCTTTATCCTGTTCGTATTGTACTGTCTTACACGTTTCGGTTTACTGAGGACCATCCTCACGGAGACATATAAGAAAATGTATAATTGTACAGTCTTATTAATGATGGCTGCACATTCCTTCCTTCCTTCATTCGTTCATTAGTACATTCATTCATTCATTCCGTACCTGTCTTACGACAGGTCCATGTGTTCTTCCAAAGCGAGGTCTACACAAGTGCGGTCTACTGCTGCGTAGTGCTGCACGTACGTGTCTTTGTACAAATAATATAGCGACTTTTGGAATACAGTCGAATTCAACATTAATGGGTCTTGCATGTAAGGTTAATGAAAAAGCATGAAAGGTTTTTACACGCTTTGTTACAAAAATGAGCTTTCTTGGTGCAGACAGTTGTCGATGCCATTTATAAATATCACGAAGGTAATGTTCGTTTTTTAATCAATGCGTTAGTATGCCCCCCCCCCCCCAAATCACGATGCTGATGTCCGTGTCCCTTGATGATTGAACATGAAGCATACTGTTATGATGAACACACTGTACTGAACTGCTTGGGAATATCTCCTCGTCGTTGAGCCTGTAATCCCCGACTTTTCGATGGGTCATAGTTTTTTCATGTTAGGTTCGAGCACGCAAGAGAACCTCACATTTCTCATGAATATCAGTCTTTATAAACGCATAATTGCGTTTCCGTTTTGTATCGGCGGGAAATTTCTAACATCCAAGTACACAGCTTTAAACTTGAAATGTTCAGTTTGTTTGATTGCATTTCATTTTTGTATTTGAAATAACTGTGTTTACACATGCTATGATGATGAAGCAGATAGATAATTGTGCTGTATAGTGTGAAACATAAAGCATTTCGGTCCACGGGAAGGACATTGCTGTTTCACTTGTCGATTTGTCGGACACGTTTGGGGGCGACAGTGTTCTGCCGCTTGTGTTGCATTTGCTGTTGGCCTGAACACTGTGAACGTTAATATTAGAACTCAGCAGTTGAAGGAAAACATCCATTCTGTCTGAAGTGCTGTATGTGACAGGAATTTGATCTCTTTACATATGCAGAACGTGGATAAACTGCTTTTACTCGAAGGCCGATGGCGCTATTTCGAAGTAGCCTCGGATCTGGGGACACCTGTGGAAGAATTGGGATATTAGCGATGTTTAAGGAGCTATAAATTGTGTTCAGTTTATGCTGTGCTTTGTAGATACAGCAGAAAACCCGAATGTGGTCATCGTTATGAATAGTTAGTTTGGACTGGAATCATGAAGTGTTATTGGTGTTCTTATGGTCTTAATACGCAAGAAATTGATTCCGCTTGTCTGTAACCCGTCGGTTGTAGGTATACAGTACGTGCAAAGGTAGTAAATACAGTCGAACCCATTTATAACGACATTGGTTTATGCGACACCTTGTGTATAGCGTCAGAGATTCTGCGGTAACAATTAATTCCTCTTTGTTAGCCATAAAATTACACGCCTCGGTTGTAACAGCACTCGTTTAGAGTGACACAAAATATTCAACCCCTGTCATGACATAACGGAGTTCGACTGAATCCCAGAAATTGTATTTCGAACAGAATCTTTGTTGTTTCATTATTTTACGATTGCACTGCTTGCGCAATGCAAAAAAAGCATGAATTAATAAAAGGCCTTTAATGAGTTATATGAATATCGCCACTGCCTGAATTTTTTTTTCCCCATTCCCCTTCCAGTCGCCATAGCTATTTGAGTTATTCCTTTACATTTGCGTTCATTTGTCACATGCGTGGAACGTACCATGCGTATGGAGGTTGTTTTAATGAGTGCAGTAGAGTGTAGCTTTTCTGCACTGAGATGGGTAAGACTGGAAAGGCTTCGGCATCCTCCTTTCTGAAGTACACATGTTTTTCACGTGCGCTGTTTGTGTTTGTATATGTCTGTTGGATTGTCGTGTTCATTTGTTACAGGTGCAAACGCACTGTTTTTAGTTGGCCTTGGGATTGTTCCGCATAGAGGATTGGAAATTTCCACACATTTCAGAAAACACTTTTAGGGTGAAGGGAGTAATTATAATGTTTGGCCGAAACATCGGAAAACCTTTGTTCACTTACCCGGCCGATCCTGACTGATTCAACACATAAGACCCCGCCACGGTCACTGAGGACAAGAATTACGGTACAGAGCGAAGTACACCTTGGAATGAAGATTCGCCGGTTTTTATGCGTATAGAATTCGTATGATACTTGAAACTGCAACATCACGTACGTAATTTGTTGTACATTACAGCGTATTTGAGGCAAGCAATTAACTTAGTTTTATCATTAAAAGTAGTAGGAGTTTACCTGTTGTGATAGGAATTACACTTACTTGACATAGTTTAGTGCAGACTAGATGCAATGTAGGACATTTATCAGTTACGTAACACCGCAAGCCACGCATTTTTAGACTTCCGGTTTTTGTGTCAGATGTATAGGTTGCGATTAATTTAATGGTAATGACTAACAGTTTCGACCTTTTAATGACGACGTATTTTCTTTGTAACAGGGGTGTCCAACCCACGGTCCCCTAGGTCGTGTTATGCGACCCAGGTCACATTCGTAAGTTATATATACACTGTAAAATTGCTCAGTAAATGATGAAGTTCGGTATACAAATTATTATGATTTTTACCCATGCGGCCTGTGAACCAGCCCACAGTAATGGTTAAGCCCCTTTGCCCCCCCCCCCCTTTTAAAAAAATGTTGGACGCCCCTAATGTAACAAGACTCACGAGAACGTGGCGTAATTTCATGAGCCAGAAGTATACTACATTTTGCGGATGGTAATTAACTTCCGTCTTTTGGGTTCAGTAAGGCGCGAATTGCTGTTCTTACTAATTCACGTCTACAGCCCATGAAGGTGGTGATTAGATAAAATTTACATTGTTGTAAGAAGTTACATTGCTCTTGTGTTTATCTTACGGAATTACAGCGAATAGTATTGGAAAGGACATGGATTGTTCGGCTTATCGAAGTTACTGTTGCCTAACTGCAGGACCTTCTTGGAAGCAGGCCTTGTAGCTGGCGTTTCCGGTTTGTTGCGATGGCGGGGAATGTGGCAATGTGCTTTGACATGAATGCGTCATGCATTGTGATGCAGAGACTCTCGTACAGGCCATGGTATGAGACTTTTTAATTTTATCACGTCTGTTGTCCGTACGACGTTTTATGGAGTTTGATTGTGGTGTAATGCTCCTAGCGCCGAGGTTAAGAATAAGTGGAGCTTTACCTGTGTTCTGTATGCATTCATGGCATGTATGGGGAAAACTACCTTTTCTTGTGGTGTCGTGGGTTTTGACAAGTTGTAGTTTTGTAAGTGAATAACGATGTTTTGGAGAACGAGCTGCCTCGATCTTCAAAGTTGAGCGATCGGGTACAAGTACGCAGAAATGGTCAGTTCAAAGTAAACGTTTCCGATTTTTGTACAGTTTAATATTATCGTACGACAAGGTGATAGTCGTTGGACTAGTCAAAAAGTTCCCAGCCTGTTGTGGGACTCGAATATTCGGTCCTGTGACCGTAAACGCCTGCAACTAGTGCAATCGTGAAGCAGACAAACCCAGTCGATACCGTCACACCTATCTGTTTATTTGTTAGTTATTAATTAATTAGTTTATTCGGTTTGTTTAATGACATCCGTAGTGTCTGCTGTGTTACTCAGAATGGTTAAGTGATCAGCGAATGATGAATTTGAAAATGTGATCGCTGGACGGAATCTGCCATGTTCTGTTTTGAGGTATTATCCCTCTGTTTGGCCTACAAGAATTGAGGAAAACCGGGACACCTGTAGCGATATAGCCATTCCCTGGGTCGAGATTTTAACCATCGACTTCCGGAATACCAAAGAACGGTGTCACCCATCTGACAGCTACGTTCGTCCCAAACTACTTATTACTATTTTCGCACCTATGCCTTAGTTCTCCAGAATGGTGTACATTCTTTGGGCTTTCCCTCTACACTGCTGTATGCGTTTCTGTCCGACCATCCTGTTTGGTGCGTTTTGTACCTGCTTCTTCTTCCTGGGGCTGATCACCGGAATATTATTTGTAGACTATTGTTAGTTTTCACATATGATAAAGACATTATAAAACGCTGTTTGCAGTTACATTTGTTGAAATTAATTGTCTTGTTTTCTGCTTTTTGCAGGTGAGTATTCGTCATTGTTTCTGCGCCTTATTTTTGCTAACGACTGTCTGGGTAAGTTACTTTGAGACCACGTATCGTGTTGAAATATTTTATTGTTTGCATGCGAAGAGTAACATAGTAGTATGCTCTAAGAACCGTCACAGTTACGCAGCAATTTTCTGTATAAATGGCATTAATTAACAGGAATTTTTAGGTAGGGCTGAGAGAGAGAGTTAACGAGAATGTGGACTCTACTTCGTTGACAATGGGTACGGGGTGCTTGTCCCGGAGGTAAAGTGGCCGGCGCCTGGCGTTGACCACCCACCCCCATCTAGCGCCAAGTTTCCGTGTGTTAATCAGGTCCATAATATATAAATAACTAACAAAACGCACTCCAATGTGTATGATGTATTTTATTCACAGTTTTTCACGAATATGTTTCGGCCACTATTGCGACCATCTTCAGGGTGATGTTAATATTACAAGAATACTAAAGTACAGATGTGGTTGTTTGTGTCGTCGTCACTCCATAACTATTAAAGCTATTATAATTTCAGTTAAAAGTGTGTAAGTAATATAAATATGGGTTAAAAATGGGTAACGATTAAAATCTTGGGAGTTAAAGTTGTTTATTGCATGTGGAGTGATGCTTGATACAGTGATGCGGTGAGTTGTAACCCAGTGTGTAGGTGATGTATAGACGGTGCGGTATACTGGTTGGAACTGGCTCTAGGTGATGTGTAGACGGTGTGGTATGCTGGTTGGAACTGACTGTAGGCGATGTATAGACGGTGCGGTATACTGGTTGGAACTAGCTGTAGGTGAAGTGTACACGGTGTGGTATGCTGGTTGGAACTGGCTGTAGGCGATGTGTAGCCGGTGCATTATACTGGTTGGAACTAGCTGTAGGTGATGTGTAGACGGTGCAGTATACTGGTTGGAACTGGCTGTAGGTGACGTGTAGACGGTGCGGGATACTGGTTGGAACTGTCTGTAGGCGATGTGTAGCCGGTGCAGTATACTGGTTGGTACTGGCTGTAGGTGATGTGTAGACGGTGCGGTATACTGGTTGGAACTGGCTGTAGGCGATGTGTAGCCGGTGCAGTATACTGGTTGGAACTGGCTGTAGGTGATGTGTAGCCGGTGCAGTAT
>Ga0136643_10017419_pt1 | contig 10810 bp, 6 predicted proteins | sample TergutLab28metaG_FD_96883 | JGI IMG/M metagenome (GOLD analysis project Ga0136643, IMG submission 96883) | Labiotermes labralis P1 segment gut microbial communities from Petit-Saut dam, French Guiana - Lab288 P1 (version 3) (version 3) | ecosystem: Host-associated > Arthropoda: Insects >... | reverse complement strand
TTAGGTACCACCCAAGTGTAGAGATAACGGGAACGCCTTGTCTGTAGCTGGCTAAAAATAGCGACCCGCCAGCTGATAGACGCGGTTCACACGAGGGCGTGTACGGGAATTAAAAAACGGTCAAAACTCCGTAACTGTCCAAAATCGGACACATATTTATATGAACTTTTTTGATCACAAAGACCTAGGAAATCACCTCCTGCAGTTATGCCCTAAAGTCGTGAAACACCCTGTATATATATATAGGTAAAGTGATCTCGTTACACGCCCGGTGTGGCCCAGAGGGTACGTAGAGGTATAATTCTATTCTTCCATGACTGCGGCACTTGAAGGGGGTGAGTGGTCAGCAGCACGCCCGGCCGCAGTTTACCCCCGGGAAAGACCCGGTATCCATTGTGCAGGAGGCTGGGTGGGCCCCAAGCCCGGTCTGGACAGGCGGAAAATCTCATCCCCACCGGGATTCGATCCCGGACCGCCCAGACCTTAGTCAGTGGCTATACCGACTGAGCTACCCGGCACACACACACACACACACACACACACACACACACGAACGCAAACACAAACACGCATATATATATATATATACTGTTAGTGCAACATCCCTTTAGATTAAGAACTGCTTCTTGTGATGTCAATCCAAGTAACATTTGACAGGAGTAGTTCTACAAATACCGCAATCAGACCAAAGAAAACACAGCAGTTTACAATCACGTTCAATCACACCGAATGCAAGTGTCCACCTTCCAGCTTATCTCTTTTACTCTTCCCTATCGGGTGAATACTGATTTTCGGCTACACCAATTTGCACTCCATAAATTACGAGGATTAGTTTTGTACATTTCGTATTCATAATACGCCGTACCCTTTGGTGAACGTTTATCAGAACAAAACAAAACGCAGGAAAATGTACCTATATTTCTTCTCATACTCACCATCAAAACGCTTCACCTATATATAATGTGATTGGCATTGAGGGGTAAGTGTCGCAGTTTGTTATATACAGAGTGTGAGGTTAACTGTCACGGAAACGTGATTTTGTATTATTTATGTAATGAAGAGAGACTTTCCTTTCATTTTCAACCTCATTTTCCTAGCATGATTATATTTCTATATTACACCGCTTGTTGTTCCAAGATATGCAACACATTTTCTTGTTTTCGTCGGTTTTGCTCTACTGAGGCGTACATAACAATACTGCTGTGTTCCTGCCGTGCGATTCTCTTACGTCACAACGTACATAACAATACTGCTGTGTTCCTGCCGTGCGATTCTCTTACGTCACAACGTACAGCAATTGCAGTCACGTCGCCAGCGGTTAAGTATAAGCGGATTACTGCATTAAACTCTAGTAAAATCTGTTTTGTGTCTTCAGACATGTGACACATTTGCGCAATTCCGAGCAGCTCACTGTGCAGACTACATCATCGCCCACCAATCTGGCTCGTAACGCACCACATGTATCTTCTATATACGTTCATCATTCCACATAACCACAATGCAGAAAACAATGTTTAACTTCTAATATTTCATACTCATCGGTATGTATTTTATAATTCAAACATAATTTAGACACATTTCAATTATATTTATTTGCTTGTTCTCACCGCCCTGAAGATGACCACATGAGTGGCCGAAACATGTCGACGACCACAATGCGATAAAATTACATCCATAAAACCAAAGTGCGTTTGTTGATATTCAGATATATTTTATACCTTTAGGGATGTTTGGCACGATTGGTTCACATGTGTGAAAATTTGTTATTATGTCATTTTGCTGGATTCTCTTTCTGTGTTCTACTCAAATTTATCTTATTTACGGTTATGTAACGCTGAAAGACGTAAGTTTTACAACACAAAACGTCTGGCCCCTTATTAGATGACAGCAGTGTTCCTGCTATCAGTCACTGACTACTATACTTCTATTGTACGTGATACGGTTGATATTTGGCTCATCTTCACGGATACTAAAAATACGGTTTTTCGAAAAACCCGTCAGTTTCGATAGGATTAGGATGGGATAGGAGTGAAGATATTTTGTAACTTACACGGCTAACAGTTTCAGAAATGTGCGCATGGACTGACGATTATATTATTACTTCTGGATATTCAAAATCGAGTTTCATTTTATTATCTCCAAAATCAGAGGGCTTACGGGGAAGCATCAGCGCTGTTGGAAGCGTAAGGGACGCAAGAGTCGTGTTTAGGTTATATCTACCCTTTCTGTTCGAAACGTTCCTCTGCCCGTTAAATATTTACTGGGCTACGCACCGTGTGGACAGAAACCGTATTTACGTCTTCGCTTGTAATTTGCGTTATTTTTATCCGATGTTAATCCGGACTGGAATATTTAGACGCATTTTAGCGAAACTGCACAAGATTGAATTTCGTAACGGTCCGTCTAGCGAATCCCCAGGTATTACGTGTGAACAGATGGGCGTACGGACAGAAGCTTGTTGAGATGAACAAGTGGTATTTCTGTAAATGCTAGTTTCGCAAGGTTCAAAAGCGAAGAAAGTCAGTTTATATCACAGTGGTAACCGTATGTGCCAACGGCTGAAATATTAACAGGCAAACTTTCGCCACTGTGTGCCTACCGTATGATTCTTTGAAACAAAAATGCTTGTTTTTACGGGATTAATCAATTGTTTTGGATAATATAAAAAAAACTGTGTTCTCTGTGAGTTAGGAACTGAACTTTTGTATATTATTTAGATGCTTCAGTCCTCAAAAGTTAAATAAACGAATGTGGTCGTTGTACATTTGATGTTCGTGTAACCGTGCATCCTTAATATGAAATGATTTGTTAGACCAACTTGATGCAACAATTGTGATTTATTGATAAACCAATAACTCAACATGTTTCGGGCACCATTATGCCCATCTTCAGGAGCGCGAAGCCGCATATTACTGCATATGGTTTTCAGCATTTAATGTACTGGCTGGAGTCTTGGGAAACTTCCTCCCGGCTTCCCAAGACTCCAGCCAGTATATTAAATGCTGAAAACCATATGCAGTAATATGCGGCCTCGCGCTCTTGAAGATGGTAATTATGGTGCCCGAAACATGTTGATCTAATGGTTGATCAATAAATCACAACTGTTGCATCAAGTTGGTCTCACAAATCATTTCGTAGACGTAGTTTGTTTCGAGTTTTTACTAACAAACGGATCTCAGACGGAATCCCGTGTCATATTAACAAACCCGGCAAACCGCAATTCAGCGTGACACAACTCTGTTTTAAGTTCAAAGGAAACAGCGCCTGGTGATATGACGTAAAACTCTACTGACATCAGGTACCACCGAATTCTTAACCACAAGAGTGCAAGCGCACTGAACACAACACATGATACCTACCGGGCTGGAGGACGCCGGACCGGTTGCCTAGCAATGCAGCACCTCACTTGACAAACGCCAAAGGCCGACTGCCGGTTGCAGCACCACGGCAAGGTTGCCTACATGTGAAAGTGAGGTGCCTCAGGAAAACTCTCACTCATGTTGTGGTGATGATGATGATACTTCTTCATGAGCCTGTAGAAAGTATTGGGTCCAGTGCCAAAGAATCAGGGTTATGAGGCCAGAAATACATGTGGCGATAGGACTGGTCTCACACTCACAACAATGCCATTGCGATTTGTTGCTTGTTGACTGGCGTTGCAAATTGAGTACACTCGTAATTCAGTTGCACTCATCAACCATCAGTATAAATCTATACAGCGAAAATTCATATTATGGTGTCCTGGGTTTTGATACCGTGTGCTGCAACACGGCATTGACAACAACCTCTCACTAAATCCATAGCCTGCAGCAAGCCAATTACCGGGTAAGTTCTTCAGGGTACTCGCGCCACGAAAATGGAAGCGGTATATTTCTTCGAATAATCATTACCCACTTACCAGTATGAAGCGCGGTATCGTACTCAGAAAGCAAAATTTTATTGGTAAATAACTCTCTTCTCCGTTCTTTATTAAACTCTTCACAACGGATAAGGGACACGCTGTGGCGTAGTTTGTTGAGGAACGGCGCTACAATACAGTAGGTCGCGGGTTCGATTCGCAGTGGTGTCATTCGGATTTTTCATTGACATAATCCGACTCAGAAACGGGGCGGCCGGTGCCTAGGACAAACAACCTACCCACCTTTATGTGCCGATTGTCTAGAAATTCTGGTATACTCAACTTCTTGGAAATCTAAGGGCCTGTATAGGTACAAATTTGCCTTTTACAGAACTGACAAGTGGTAAAATTAATCTTCGTATCGTATCTTGCTCGGTTCTTGCAACTACGGTTATAGTACAGTAATTTTTTAAACACCTTTTTAAAGGGTAATTTTTTGAAAAGTGCACAGAATAACAGTAAATCTACCGCTGAACTGACAATGAAGGTCAGTGATTTGCAGGAAACCAAGCGTGATTGTGTTTGCTGAGTATTACATTCAGAACAAGATATCGCAAATTATTTGTATAATTAAAGACTTTGGCGCCTCGAGATAAAAAGAGTGACAAAAGTAGATAGCCCTGCTTGTCATTACGTTCTGTACCATACATTCTTTCTGACAGTCACCAGAGACAGAGAGACGACAGAACGAAGTTGGAGAGAGGGAGGATAGAGCGTCCTATCCTTTTTTTTCATTTTTCAGCATAGTTTCGTTTTCCTCTTCTATACGTACATTATGCTGCAATGTTAAGTTCCGCGGCCATGGCACCAAACTAGGGTACGATGACATAATTATCTCCGTTTGAATATGAAGTTTAACTGTTAAGGATTAAGTAACTCTAGAAGAGTGGCTATGATGAATGAGACACACTAGCCGTACGACTTTGTGACGACATCAGCATCATGATAAACCGTACGTTCTAAGCAAATAACACGCGCTCGCGCACGCACACACACACACACACACACATACATATACATATACATGTATATATATATAATTAACCCACTCCCACATGTAGCGGCGGTCAACCGCCATCATGAGACATCCAAACCAGTCATTAAAAACTAATGAATTATGGTGTAGTTTGTGGTGTTAAAACACCGGTGTCATAGTAAGTGGCAGCCTTTTTAAAATGCATAGATAAAAGGTAAAGGTAAAGTAATCCTGTTACAGGCCCGGTGTGGCCCATAGGGTGTGTAGAGGTATAGCTCTAATCTTCCATGACCGCGGCACTAGAAGGGGCTGAATGGTCAGCAGCACGCCCCGGCCGCACTTTACCCTCGGGAAAGACCCGGTACCCATTTTACAGGAGGCTGAGTGGGCCACAGGGCCGGTCTGGACGGGCGGAAAATCTCATCCCCACCGGGATTCGATCCCGGACCGTCCAGCCCGTAGTCAGTCGCTATACCGACTGAGCTACCCGCCCCACCAAAATGTACAGATACGTTATAAAATACAGAGGGATGTGGTGTACATAATAATACAAAATGTTTTTCATGTTGCCCCCTTTGCAGTTTTCTTTATGCTAATCTATTAGCATGTTTGCAATAACAAGCATGCTGCAGTGTGCTATGTCCGACATCTGTACCTGCGATGTTGATGTGTAGTACTGTGGCATGAACGTGCACTCTAACTTTAGACTGTCTCATGAAGTAGTTCCTTCCACTTTATGGCATACCAACACTTGTATTGCACGATCCAGTGTGGATCTAGGCATTGTGTCATTGTGTTGTGTCTGACAACACACACCACTCACAACAGTCAGATATCCATGCCACCGGCGGGATTCCGTCCCGCATTCCCTGTAACCAAGCTACTGCAAACCCACGCGGCCACTGCGATCGGCTGAATTTATTTGTATTCTTTGAATCCAAAACGCTTTAATAACCCAGATATGGAACAAGTCAGGAAGATGTTACATACAAACATGCAGTAGTGGTTGGTACAGTGCAACTGATTAAGCTTATTTTATCATTCTCTGTTTACATTAAAGTATTCGTCTGTTGGGTAGGAGTGAGCATATAAACAGTTATTTACAACCGACTTCATTTGTTTAAGGGTTATCACTTAAATTTTTGATACATTGAGGGAAGTTATTAAATACTTTTATGCCATTTGAGTAGATTCCCTTGTGATAGAGTGATCAAATTGATGAAGTTTGGTGGAAGTTATATTTTTTCTCTGGTATTTGTGGTATAGGGGGTACGCTGTGGCGCAGTTGGTTGAGGCACTGTGCTACAAGCCGGAAGGTTGCGGGCTCGATTCCCGATGTCATTGGAATTTTTAATTGACATAATAATTCCAGCTGCACTATGGTCTTGGAGTCGACTCAGCCTCTAACAGAAATGAGTACTAGGAATATTTCCTGCGGGTAAATGCGGCCGGTGCCTAGGTCTGACAACCTTACCACATTCATGCGCCAATTGTCATGAAATCTGGGAGCCTCAGCCTCCTGGAACCCTCGGGGCCTTTACAGGCCTGTAATGCGATTTCTTTACCGTTTTATTTGTGGTATAACCACCAGAATGTAATTTGAATTTTTTTGCTGTTAACCACAAATAAAAGAAGTGACAGTATATACTGTGGTGGCAGAGGTAGAATTCTTAAATTCTGAAATTAATCGCAACATGATTCTCTACTTCTGCACCCTGTAAAAATTCTCAAGATATTCTTTTTTGTACTTTAAACACGGTGAACTATATGTGCAGAGTTTCCCCACCATATTAATCCACAGCTCATAATAGAATAAAAATAAGCATTGTAAACCATCGTCATTGTTTCCTGTAACATATAGGGCTTAACTGATCTCATTGCATAGCAAGCTGCACTTACTTTGTGTGTAATTTTTCCATATGAATTTTTAAATTCAGTATGCTGCCTATGTATGTTCCAAGAAATTTTGAATCATATACTTCAGAAATATGTGTAAAACATGTGTACAAAAGACAAGAATCGCGGTTAGAATAGAAGGAACAATGTCATATTTTTGTCGTATTTTTGAAAATAAAACAGGCCTGAAACAGGGTGACCCTTTATCACCAATATTACTTAATTTGGCATTACAAAAAGTGATACAAAATATAAAAATGGTTCCTAGTGGTATAAAGATTGGTAAAGAACAATTGAATTTATTAGCGTATGCAGATGACATTGCATTAATTGGAAAAAATGAAGTAGAAATAACAAAATTTTGTAGAAATGAAAAATATTGCCAGAAAGTTAGGACTACAGATAAACCATTAAAAGACAAAATATGTGATAGTGGAAAGGAAAAATAGTTTAAAGACAAATAAAATAGGACATTTGAAAATAAAAAATTACAAATTTAAAAGAGTGGAAAATTTTTAAATATTTAGGAATTATACTTAATGGAGATAACAATAACCAAATAGACTTGCAAGAAAGAATAAAAAATATGAACAAAATATATTTTATGGTAAAAAATTTTTTAAAGTAAAAACGTATCAAAGAAACTAAAATTAATACTAAAAAACACAATAATACACACAACGTTAACTTATGCATCAGTGACTTGGACACTAATAAAGACAGATGGAAAGAAATTCAACATTTTTGAAAGAAAGATGTATAGTAGAATTTCAGGCCCAGTGTATGACTACGAAAAAGAAAATTGGAGGATATTAACCAATAAAGAAATTTATGCAATTGTCAAAAAACCTATTATAATAGGGACAATAAGGTTAAATAGATTACGTTGGTTTGGGCGTGTACAGAGAATGGAGGAAAATAGAATTCCCAAAAAGTGATTTATGTATGAATTTGGGAACAACAAGATTGAGAAGTAGATGAAGAAACAGAAGGCAAGATGAGGTGAGAGAGGATGGAAGAGTAGTTGGTGGAGAAGGGTGCCAGGAAAAAGTACATAACAGAGAGGAATGGAAGAAGCTGCTGAGAATGGCAAGGAATTGTTACATTCTGCAAATGCCAATGGAATGAATGAATACTTTAGAAATTATTTTGTTACAATAAATACCGTCCAGATCAATTTGAGGACTTTTTCCAGTTGTGAACTCTATGAAATGAGTTTATTGAAATTCAGTGACAGTCCATTAGCTTTGAACCATTGATGTCAGTTCAGGATTCAAATTTTTATTTTTAAAACATTTTGAAAATCTTTGAGAACAGAATTAGTAAATATTGTATCAGTATCATCTGCCAATAACATTTGTTTAGATTATCCATTAATAGTATTTGATCGGTCATTTATGTAGGGAAAAAATGTAAAAAACCTAAAATTGATCCTTATGTAACACTGTGTTTTATAACTCATTGTGATTGACATATTACTGGTGCAATATGATATCATAAGGGAGCTGTAGAGCTATTTTCGTTGTTATACCGTGCATGTTGTCAAGTCACTCAATTATTTTACCAACCACTGCACTTATATAGATTTACAAAATTTACAACTTAAAACAATAAAACATTAAAATTTTATAAATTTATATAAGTGCTGTGGTTGGTAAAATAATTGAGTGAGCTGTAGAGCATTTGGCAAGTCTAAACCATGGAAACAAATGATCTGCATGTTACGCCTGACAAATTGGCCATGGAATTCAGAACATAATTCCTTACCTGTTTGTGGTTACAGGAAGTGGTAACCCTCAACCTGATCACATAATAATATAGAGGTACCCATATTACAGTGATTACTGGAAATGCTTTCTGTCATTCTATAAGCATTCTGGACACTTCTGCAGGAAGTTTAACTGTCATGTGAAATTCTTGCATTATAGGGTGAATTTTGTTTAGACATTTATTTCCATTTCTTCAGTTATCCAAAGGTTTCATCAGTCAACTGCTTACGTATGGTTAACATAGATAAAAATCATATTGTTAAGGGTAAAGTGAACTTTCTGGTCTAAACTACAGTAACAGGTTTGTTTCAAAACACTCTTGTCATATTTATGCCCTGGTTGCATGAGCAGTAGGTGAGAGTCGTGCTTGAGGTGTTCATGCTGATGTTATTCGGTATTTAATGTTCAAGAGGGTGACAAAGGTGTGTGCTCCTTGTTCTTCCATATCCAGCTCCATGTGCTTTTTTTTTTATGGTCAGTTTTTAGGGTGAGATTTGATTGGATTATAATCTTAGTAATAATATATTATAGTTCTACTTATGTATGAATGGAGCTGGGATAGGTAATTCAGTATACAGGCTAGCTATGGGCTGAATGTTCTGGGGTTTGATACTTGGCAGGAGCAAGAGGTTTTATTTTCTTCAAAACCCTTCAGCCCAGCTGTAGTATCCACCCAGCTTCCTACTCCACAATTACTTTTGTTCTTTCCTTGGGGAGAGTTGTTGGGGCATGAACTTGACCATATACTTACATCTAGTGTTGAGGTTTAGAATGAATGGAGCTTTGCGTCTACTGGACAGGCATGCCTTCATGGCATGGACAAAGATAACTTCTCTTTTTGCTTAATATGCAGAAATTTTAACTACTCGTATGGCATCATGGAGCAGGAAGTGAATCTGGACAAGAGAACAATACAGTATTAGCCAGAATTGAAGTACCATGAACAGTAATGATAGTAGTAGTAGTAGTAATACAGAACAAAATGAACACTTTCAGATACCTAGGTTGCTTTATTTCTTACCAAGATGAAAAAGATATTCATGTTTCAGTATCAGAATTTCTCTCAGTAATAAGAATTTTTAACAGAATATTAAAACCCTCTCAAGTCAAAAAACACACTAGACCAACAACAAATAATACTTTGGCATTACCCACTTTATTATGCAGATGTGAAATTGGGCCTTCATAAAATAGAATAAATCCAGGATAATGTCAGCAGAAATGAAATGTTTGAGGAAAATGGCAAAATACACATGGCAAGATTACAGAACCAATGAAGATATTTTATCATAGCTTAAAATTAGACCAGTTGCAGAGAAAATTCAAAATTACCGAAATAAATGGATGCAACATGTTCAGCAAATGGACAGTGACAGACAGACTGCCACACTTAATTTTGAAATATCAACCATGTGGGAAACAAAGCCTAGGATGACCCGTCAGAAGATTTTTCTGTTGGTAATGGGAAAGGAACAGGCCATGAGGTCTAAAACTTTGCAAGCTATGTGATGATGATGATGTTTATGATGATGATGATGATGAACTAAGTGATAATTAATGATAAACAGTAACCAAGTTTGAACAGTAAGGGAAGTTCTAAAAAGTCAAATAAGCTTTTCAAAAGTTTGAAATAATTAGCTGCAATTTTGAATATTTGTAATTTACACTAATAATAATAATAATAATAATAATAATAATAATAATAATAATAATAATAATATAATGCAATGTTGTAACTGCAAGGTTAAATAGGTAATAATAATATATATGAATGAAATGCTGTAAGGTTGGAGATCTTGATACCACATCAATGGATGGCTGTGGTGTCAGGTTTCCCCTTGATATATTGTACTCTTACAACAGCTTAGCCTGATAATGGCTTTAAAAGCCAAAACTTACAGTGATTTACTGTTAACAAAAGGAGTTTATCAATAAATGGGAGTTGTGTCAATTGAGACAAAATTTATCTCGGTTTCTTATTGGCTTATTTTTAGTGAATGATATTACAAATGTATTAATCATAATCTTGACCATTATGCAGTTACTCAGTCACTGTCAAACTTGGGAATGCTCAATGTGACAGCACTGTGTTACATCTAACACATTAACTTACATTTGTGGATATTCATTGCGACTGCACTGTGTTACATATATTCATTGACACTTGTTGCTCTGAACATTTACGTCCCCCCCCCCCCCTTCCAAGTTTTCATTTTCCCAAAAAAACCGAAGGTTGGGAAAATCATACCCACTGGCACCCTAAAAAAAATA
>Ga0136643_10017417_pt1 | contig 10811 bp, 5 predicted proteins | sample TergutLab28metaG_FD_96883 | JGI IMG/M metagenome (GOLD analysis project Ga0136643, IMG submission 96883) | Labiotermes labralis P1 segment gut microbial communities from Petit-Saut dam, French Guiana - Lab288 P1 (version 3) (version 3) | ecosystem: Host-associated > Arthropoda: Insects >... | reverse complement strand
TATGCTGGTTTATTATTTTGTTCCGTTTATTGTCAGTAATCGTTACCTTCTATTCTGAGTTTCAAACGGTCATAACTCCGTAACCGTCCAAAATCGGACACATGTTTATATGAACTTTTTTGAATACAAAGACCTAGGAAATCGCCTCCTGCAGTTATGCCTTAAAGTCGTGAAACACTCTGTATACACACAAACACACACATATATCTCAGACGAATGTTCGTTGTAATGTGTGTGTGTGTTACAACAAACACTTCTCTTGATTATAAACTTTACATTGAGAACCAGCAACAACACAAAATTCTACCAGCTTTCACTACTTATTTGAAATATTTTCTTGTTTACACGTGGAAATTTATAAACTACCATTCCAAAGTACATTTCGTAATTCTTATCAATTCACTATAAGACATGCTTCTTTATTTATTTTTTCTTTTTTTATAATTATGTACTTCTTGAGAAGAGGTATTATTTTATTGTATGAAATGAACGTGATGATTGATGTATCCTCTTTACGAGTGAAGGGAAAAGGGCTCAGGTAATTTCGTAAACAAGACCTTTATATTAACGGCCCTAGTGCCCATCTTATCGTCCAGCTGTGCGACACGAACCATACCAAAAATAGCACACCCTATCAGAGAAAGTGCGAGTAGCAATTGTTGGCAATATTTGAGTTATTCGTTACTTGGATTATTTATTGCTAGTGAAGCATAATCACCACTGATAAAGGAAACTTGAGGGAAATACGAAGAAACAATTTATCACACCTTTTCGTGTTAGATGGTAAAATCAATGGTCCTGTGTCCAATCATCACTTCATGAATGCGTAGCGAGGCTGAGGAGGTGAAGCGCCACTTATTCTTTATCTCGACACTCGAACAAAGGGAGTGGTTAGCTTCACACATCGGTCAGTTTCTCCCCACCCTCCTATACTGGATAGGAAGCAAGTGGATATCAGGGCCGTTTGTACGTGGTGGCGGAAACAGAATTCGCTGTCCCTGTAAGGAATCGAATTCCGGTCTTCAATTCCACTGTCTCATTCTCACGTACGACATCATCCAGAGAGAAAACGGAAGTCGCTTTTGTGTCAAGTTTTCTGAACTCGTGGAAGAGTCCGTGCATTATTCCTTGCATTCTTGGCGACTCATTTTGGAGGGGTGTGCATATACTTTGTACTTAGTTTTACGTTAATTTATTTTGATGAAATTACGTGTTTGTGTATAATATGTATTACATGCAGTAAGCTACGGGGACGCCTTTTCATATTTAATTAATAGTTAATCCGACAATTGACTTTCTTATTATTTCTTGTTCACATAATGATTAGGCGAACTACGGAGTTCAGATTGTAAATATATCTCGGAAAATAAATAATGACGTAATTTCAAACTTTACTTCTTCAAGATTCGAAGAGTTTTATGTTTTCTCGCAACTGAACTTTTATAACAAATTTATTAATTCTTTATTTTTATATATTCCACTTCATTTGCTCTCTTGTGGTACATCGATGTTAAAGCAAGTTTTATGGTTCCTGGCGGTTTAAACTCCTAATAGTCCAAAGAAGTAGTTGTGATGCCTTCCGTTAAAATAAAGAAAACTTCTTAGTCATTTCTCAATGGAGTACAGTATTTTAGAAGCTAGCATGTCTTTCGTTAGCTAGTTACCCTTTGGTGCTGCAATTAAATTCGGGGTGCAACCTGCAAACCGCAGATTTTAGTTACGGTATTTATATTTGTTTCCTACGATGTTTTAATCTCTTTAAAAATAACATTATCTAAAGGGGAAGAAACCCAACATGGCTCTACAAGAATGGTCATAATTGGCTGACGCCTATCCTGGGCCGTTCAGGAATGGGTCCAGCACCATGTGACGCAGGACATGCGTCGTTTGGCACCAAGGATTTCAGGAATTCTCTGCATTTTATGGAACCCAGTGTTTTACTACTACGTTGACAACAGCCCGCTCCTTGTCCCTTCTTGACGTGAATTAATCCATTACAAGCCTTCTCGTTTTACGTCTTAAAGAGCAATTTTAACATTTTACCCCTTTCTACGCTCAAATATTCTGAGTTTTCCCCTTTCCTTCAGATTTTCTCACCAAAACTTTGCATGCATTTCTGTTCTCTTATACGTGCCACATGCTGCAATTTTGTCATCCTCCTTCATTTGATCACACGAAGTAAACTGATGAGTAGTGAGAAATATGAAGCTCCTATTTATGCAATTTTCTCCGTTCCTTCTTGCACCCTCCCTCTCAGTACCTTCCTCAGCGTCTAGTTTTACTGCACTGTAATGCTCTCATGGTGTCTGCCACGAAATCCCCTTCTACTGTGAATATGCACGTGGCCCACTGGTTTAATTAATTACTAGGCCCACTTAAGAACAGCTGATTACTCACATTACTGGATCTCTCACTTCCTTCTCATACATACATACACACACACACACATATATACATACATACATACATACATACACACGCACATACATACATATACATACATACGTACACACGTACATACATACATACATACATACACACACACATACATACATACATATGTACGTACGTACGTATGCACACACACACACACACACACACAAACGTACACACACGTAATCAGTAATATCAAACTACAGTACTAATGGCAATCTTTATAATTTCAAAGTTATCATATTAGGACAGGAACTACATCTAACTTCTAGTCGTGTTTTGCCTGCTTTTAGATTTCATTTTACGCTTGTGTGTACATTACTGTCCTAGAGTCATGTAGTGATACTTCCACATTCATTATATGGACCTAGCTGGTAACGGCCTGGATGGACCGAACATGTTGGACATACATAGCTGGGAATTACCGATAGCAGCGAATATAGTTGTTTCTAATTTTATGAAGTCAGCTTTTGTTCTTATCTATATGTGAGAGACCGTGTTTCACACCCACACCAAACAACAGGCAAAATTGGAAGTCCACATATTTTAATCTTCGTATTTCTTAAGTAGCCAAAGAGAAGACAAAATATTCGGGACGGAATGGTAACAGACATTCCCTTTATTTAATTTGCTCCGTTCTTGTGTGCAAATTTGATGTAAACTTTTTGTTCGAAAATATCTAAATATTGCTACATTTCAATTAATATATTATCTTTATGGTGCGGAATTTGTCCTGTGTTCCGTTTACGAGATACAAAATGTACTTATTCTGTGTTTATATTTATATATGTAAATAATATTTACGTTTTCTTCCAGTAAACTAACATCATTAACGGAGAACAGAGGCCGATGTCTCCCATTCAGTTTCTGCCTAGCCTTGTTTGCTTGGACCATCCAAGTGGCATATTCTCAAGCGCCATTGCAAAGTAATGGCTCATATAGTATCTCCATGTCTCAGACAATTCTGAATACGCAATATATCACACGAGTGCTTGCCTATCCGGACTATCCGGACTTTACTGTAGGTTTTATTTAATTACATTTAACGAAGCTGACTAATTTCATGGGTCTAGTACACAAATACACACCCCCCCTCCCCCCGGCTTCATTCAAGTCTACAAATAGATGATGAACTGCCCCAGTTTGTTAATATATTTTACGTGCATAAAACGTTTCACGAATCCAGAATATACGAAAAGTAGACGACCTGTTACGTCAAAGTCCACAATAAGAATTCCCACTTACTTCAGATACATATGGAGCTAAACTTGACAGAAGGTGACATTGTGTGTGTAGTTCATTACAGTGACATGTCCTGATAATTACGGTGACCTCTTTACTACTTCTTCTAAATAGATGCAATGACCGACTCCTTACAATTATTTCTTATTCCAATTAGAATTAATAAGTTTTTTGATCTCAAAACGAAATTTCTGTCTGAATAACGTCTGTTAACTTTTGGGGCCGGAATTATTTTTTTTTAATTTTAGCACACCCTGTATATAACATGTGAATAATACTGGAACCAAATACATTAGAATTATGAAACAAACTGCATTTTGAAGAGAAAAAACGGAGAGTATACACCATGTTTAAAATATTCGGTGCCTATATTTGTTGAATAAATATATAAAATGCAACTTTGGAGGTTAGCGGTCCGGTACGTCAACTATAGTTGACGTTAGGCGTCTAAAAGTTAAAGTCTGATTAATGTCTAGTGATAGGCCTATGTGTCGTCTATATTTTTCAATAGCCATCTCAGAATTGCAAACACTAGACTGGGTAGGGCCTAATAGTAGCTCAGGTGTATGTATTTCATGATGCCTTACATCCTTAAACCCATGTGCATTTAATAATGGGAGACGTGATTGTTTTATGTATGAAAAACACTGCATGAATCTGAAGGCTGAGTGCTCCTCTCTTTTCTGACTAACTTAGTCCTGGAATGGTCATAAGCCTAAGTTCAGCTATTCGTTTATATATTTCTTTATTAATAAATAATTTTATAATTAAAATATACATAGAAATTTATGTCTTTCACTACAAGTAGAAGTTTATAAAAAATTAAAGTCTTACAATTCGAAGAGGAGGCAGTAACATTGGTGTGCTTATTGAATTAAATCACTTGCATGTTATCTGGAGTAACCGAAGTTCCTTACCAAAACTTGTTCAAATATTTCAGAAAAAATCTTGAAGTATTTAGTCACAATTATTTCTCTGTGAGTATACTCTTCTACACAAATTTCCGCATGGTGTAAATTAAATAACTTCTAATGGCATGCGAATTATTGTTTGTATCTGAATATGTGGATTATGTAAGGCATATTTTTGTTTTATTGCAAATTACCTTTGTGTTTTGCCTAATGAAATGTTCAGCCTCTCTTATCACAGTTGAAAAACATCGATGACGCACAAAGCTAGCAGTCTGTATTTAGACAAACACATGTTAAATTTGTTTGTTCTTCACAGTCGAGTGGATTTTATTAGACAAAGGATAAATCACATTGTGGCTTTTCACAGCTATTTATGTAACGATATTCTTAACCAAGGGATACAGACTACACACACACACACACACACACAAACACATACACACAAACACCTATACACCTACACACAAACAAACACACACATACACACAAATAAAAAACACACACACAAACACACACACACATACACACAAATAAACACACACACAAATACACACACGCACAAACACATACACACAAACACACACACTTACAAACACACATAAACACACACACAAGCGCACACACACACACACACAAGCGCACACACACACAAACACATACACACAAACACACACACGTACAAACACACGTAAACACACACACATACATACAAACACACACAAACACACACACACACATGCACACAAACAAACACACACACACACACTTAAACACACACAAACAAACACACACACACACACACTCACATACAAGCACACAGACACATATACAGCAGTTTCAGAAAGAGTCGTATCAACCTGAAGAACACCAAGTCAGTAAATTGGAATCATCCTTATAAAACACTGGAGAATAAATACAAATTTGTTTTGTCATCGCTTATCACATGTATTTTACGCGATTAGATTAACATTCAGTTAATTAATATTTCGCTTAACATCAGTATTGTCACGTATTGCATCTCCAACTGTATCAAATTTACCCTGACATGATATCATGTGCAATTTTTAAACTGCAGTTCAAGTCTCACTATCAGGGTGCTGAAAAGCGTGGGTGCTAATTTCACTGGCACTTAATTACAAGTACCACATTAAATATCTGACACTAGAAACCAAACCTTCACTACAAAATATGACCCACTATTCTTATAATAAAACCAACTAGATACACTAACTTCTCAAATTTATTTTTGGAATAAAAATCTACATGTTTCGGACAGTTCCTCTGTCCATCATCAGGAGTTTTTCACTGCACACACAGCAATTGTATATGTCATACAGGTTTGCTGTGTGTACAGTGAAAAACTCCTGATGATGGACAGAGGAATTGTCCGAAACATGTAAATTTTTGTTCCCAAAAAATTTGAGAAATTAGTGAATCTAGTTGCTTTTATTATAAGAATTTATCACGATGCACCGTTACCCGAATGTCAAGTGACCCATTATATAAACCTTCCATACTCAGAACATGCAATGCACTAATGTCAACGTTTACAACCCATATCTCTTCGCCCTCCAGTGACCATTTTCCATATTTTTCAGCCAGATCTCTGAAATAATTATTTCTATTCCCATTCAGTCAGCATAGTCTCCTTGATTCATGTATGTCTGTAATGCTAGGTTACCTAAATAAATCGTGAAGCATTTTATTGCGTGGTACGGTTCTCACTTTTCTTTCCTCTCAGGTCTACACGCATGAAGTAACTGCTTAAGAGAGCTCGAAGGCGGTTGTACAGTGAGAGTCACAACAGTATCTTATTTCTAGAATATCCTTAATTCTCTTACGTTAGGTTAGGCCTGTACGGGTAGCTTAGAAAGTTTAGACGTAAAGAGCAACAAAATGCAGAACACGACACAGCATGGAGCAAGGAGTGGAAACTGTGCTTTCTTCTAATTTAACTCTATACGTACAGGAAATCAGACGCGGATTGAGCCATTTTTACTAAGAAGGGCAATTTGAAACGCTCTAGAACTGAAAACCGTGATATGAAATAGCCTTCATAATACTCGGCCTCTTTAATCTATGTATATTTTCAAGCAAGTTTGAAGCATGAAATACTTGTTCATGATTCTTACACTCGATAATCTCGGTGACTTCTATTACGATCTCCTTTATACTGCACTTTAGTCAAAAGTTGACTTTACTCTCTTTCTGTAAGGATAGAGCATCCCTTGCTACCTCACGCTGGCAGATCTGCTCTTTTTCCCACCATATTTTTACCTCAGCCATAAATTGTAATAGATTTTGCTTAACCTTTTGCAGTATATTCATTACTCTAATGCAGTTCGTATCTTCTTATACGTCTTTAACTTCATTTGCCTGTAACATACGTTTGTATCACGTTTATATACGTGTATATAACTGTGGTAATATGCGTATTGACATACTTGTGTGAATTCCACATTCATCCTCCAAGTACCGCACTCACAGCTGAAGCACTTGGTTCTATTTACCGGTACAGTTCAACGGTTTACGCAAATTCCCTTCCTTACCAATATCTGTTACTGCATTTAATTCACTTATTTAGATGTATATGACTACGAACTTAAAGAATGTAGTCTGTCTCTCACTCAACATTTTCTACATCAGGTTTGTGGTGTTATGCTTTAGGATAGAGGTATGCTGCATCTATCTGCACACACGTATGAACCAGGGAGTTGCTTAAACCGAACATGCTGCTGCACAGAACAAAAGCTAATTATTGCCTCTCTATAATACCCATCGCATTCCTTCCGCTGGACCTTACCTCCACCCCCACGTCCCGCTCATGTTTTCTTCTCGGTGCTGGGATGCGGCCTATCTCTAGAACCATCACCTCATGTTTTCGACGGCCATGAGACGGCAGAGGCCTGAGACCGTGACAGGCGGAGTTCAATAACGCTCTGTAGACTCAGAAATTCCATTCTTTACTACTAAAATTACTGCTTCTACCACTGGCACTATTATTACCAATAGTATCATCGCCATTATGACGTCTATTACTGCCACTACTGACGCTACTAACACCATCACTACTGCTAGTATTACTACTAACACTGCTACTTGTACGTCATCCCGCAGACTATGTTGGGAATAGACGATCTGATATTTTCGCGGCTGTTAAAGAATTCGCAGCATGAAATTTTGGTTTAGGATGTGTTATAGACTGGCCAGTTAGAGATACAGTACCAGAGAAATGTGTCGCCTGCATCTTCCACTCTGAAAATTGTGACGGCATTTTTCTCCAGAACGTTAGTAACAACCCTGCCAAAATACATGATATTATGGCACAGAAGTCCACAATTTCAGTCTTCTTTGGGCAGAGGATGTTAACCAGCCGGCCAAGAAAATTCCTCCTTCACGTTAACCGAAGTCGGTTCATCACAAGTCTCACAAGGGCTTATTAGTAACCCCTGCCTAAAGCGAGACAAACTCAACCGACAGTCCCTCTTCTTGAACATCATTTTTGTGTTATCTTTAATCTGCGCCCCGACTTTCCAATAAATCCCTTCTCTTTGGAATTTTAATACAAAGTTTTTTCCGTATCTGTCATCTCTTCCTAACTTCTACGAAGCCTACCCATCTTATTTACTGTGATTTGATTAACCTAATAATATTTGGTCAAGAAATAATTGAACTCATGTATATGATGACTTCGGAAGTAAGATGTTAAAAAATTCAAAATGCTGTTGAGACGTTTTGTATGATCCACAAGCCGTACATTACTCGATAGATGCAAAAATATTACCAGCAATTTCACACAAATATACTGAAATTAATTTGTCTCCAGAAAAAGCATCCCGCATGTGAATGTTTCGTAACATAAGGGTTTTACAGGGAGGGGTTGTTAGCACCTCGCCCAACTTCCAAGCTGGAGGACCACCCCTCGTCGGCTGTCCGCGACTGTTTATTCAATTTATTCGCAGCTACCCTCATTATCGGAGGCCGTTCCTCTAACCGCAACCTGAGGACGCGCCATGCCGTGGTGTCAGGGACCCACTACAACCCACTATTAGTTTCCAAAAATTTAAAGATCGAGATAAATAGAACTATAATTTTGCCTGTCGTTTTGTATTGCGGGAGGAAAGGAAGCTGAGGGTGTTTGAGAACATGGTGTTTAGGAGAATATTTGGACCTAGGAGAGACGAGGTAACGGGGGAATGGAGGAGATTGCATAACGAGGAGCTAAATGATTTGTACACCTCACCCAATACTGTGCGGGTGATAAAATCGAGAAGAATGAGATGGGCAGGGCATGTGGCGCGTATGTGTGAGGAGAGGGGGGCGTATAGGGTCTTGGTGGGGAAACCGGAGGGAAAGAGACCGCTGGGGAGACCTAGGCATAGATGGGTGGATAATATTAGGATAGATCTCCAGGAGGTGAGATGTAGGTATATGGACTGGATTGGACTGGCCCAGGATAGAGACAGGTGGCAGACGATTGTGAGTGCGGTAATGAACCTTCGGGATCCGTGAAATGCGGGGGATTTCTTGACTAGCTGCAAACCAGTTAGCTGCTCAAGAAGGACTCTGCACCATGGAATAAGTAAGTATACTGAAATTAGTTTATATATGCAGGAGTATATAGTCTTTGCCTCTTGGGCATTTGAAAGATTTGTATATTCCATAACACTTGCATACATAAAAAATATTAACCAACACGTAAGTATATTAAAATTATTCATAATTAATTTCAGTATGCTTGTACACATTTGTTGGTACCGCATTTGTATGTATGTTGTTCAAAACTTTGTCCAGTAGGTATAAATTTCCTAGATATAACAAGACAGCTCAAATCTGATCAGGGTAAGTATTTATGTTTACATGTGTGTGAACTGAATTATTTCCTCCGACTGTACCGTCTTGAATAATTCTTCACTGTAGTCATTTTATCCTTCAACAGAATAGTATTTGCATGACTTCCTACAGCTCCAATATAATGAGAGAAAACACACATTTAATTAGAGTACAGCATCTCAAAGTGCTTATAAACCGTAACGATGTTCTCTTTATTTGTTTCCGGAATGTACTGGCTAATTAAAATACTGCAGCAGGTAGCAACGAGTTGTGTCAGGGCCAACTAAGGTAGATTCCTGCCCAGTACACCAGATTCCTCCAGGTGGGGTCTGTAAATCCTATAGTCTCTTGACAGGTCACAGTTAACACACCAACTCCCCATCTAGAATTCCCAGCCAATTAATGGTGACCACCAGTTCTTTCCTGATTTTTATCGATCAGTGGCAGTCAGATACTTCAAACGTCGATTTAGTGCCCTAGCCAAACCCGTCATTTCTCTTAGGCATGACTAACACTAGAAAAATTTGGGATGGTGGGGCTTGAAAAACAAGCTCGTATGATGAGGCAAAACTGCTTGCACCTGGACAATAGAATAGTTGTGAGACAGGACATGCACCCAGATCGTAAGAATGTTCCATGACTTCACACGAGGCCTCAAGCTGTAATTGTAAAACGTATGAGGCCTCGTGGATTTGTTACAAAACAAATAGCGTACTGTGTGAAACAGAACATTTCCAAACGTGCTGGTAGCATTAAGTTTCCAGTTCGTCATGGCATTGAAGATTCATACTGTGGTCTGTGTTACTACATCAGGTAATATAGTACGTACGTAGAGACTGTGTATAACTTGACGGTCTAACACATTTTTATTGCATTAAAACATATGTTTAAAAGATAATTAAAGTTTCATGACATCTATATGTTTCGGCTTTCTACCTAAAACCATCTTCAGGCTGTGACTTAGAGGATTTTCTCATATAGAGTTTACAGTGTTTTCAAATACGAGATCTCGTTCACATAAATCATTTTTAATTTGTTAGGATATAAAATACAAAATTTGAAATTTAATTATAAAATTACACAAGGTAATAGGGTAAAAGTAAAATATTACAGATAAAATAGAAATTATTTTGGGGGGATTGTATTGTAATTCTTGTGGAAGTTGCTTGTCGTGGGCTTCTTCTAGAAGATATATATTAAGTAATTATTGAATTGTGGGGAGAAATGTTGTCTTATCTGTTTTATTAATATAACATGTAAAATATATTATACTTACTTACTTACTCCATGGTGCAGAGTCCTTCTTGAGCAGCCAACTGGTTTGCAGCTAGTCAAGAAATTCCCCGCATTTCACGGAACCCGAAGGTTCATTACCGCACTCACAAGCGTCCG
>Ga0136643_10017416_pt1 | contig 10811 bp, 6 predicted proteins | sample TergutLab28metaG_FD_96883 | JGI IMG/M metagenome (GOLD analysis project Ga0136643, IMG submission 96883) | Labiotermes labralis P1 segment gut microbial communities from Petit-Saut dam, French Guiana - Lab288 P1 (version 3) (version 3) | ecosystem: Host-associated > Arthropoda: Insects >... | reverse complement strand
TTTTTATAAAAAAAAAAAAAAATTTTTTTTTTTTTATATTTTTTTGTTTTTTTAGAAGAGATATATATTTTTTGTTAAAAAAAAAAAAATATATATATATATATATATATATATATATATATATATATATATATATATATAACTGTATGAGGTATGCGGATCTCAAAGCGATAGGCATTAACATTTTGGAACTCGTTTATGTTGCGCTGTACAGGTTGGTTACCAAAGTTTCGGAGAAATTTAATGCTTTCCTCTCCAAGGTACAAGGCTTCTTTGTTGGTAGCAGTCCACCAAAAGAAGTGGCCCTACCCACTAAACGTCATGAGAACCAGAAATCTCCAGACTACATGTTTTCACACGACAAAAGCGCAAACTCACTTTACCTTCCACGTCTACTGGCCCTTTAAAGCCTAGTCTTTACTGTACATACCAACGGGTGTAACACTTTCAACTCTGAATTTTCCCCACACTGAGTACTTACGTATTTCATATGATTCTCACAATAAACAATGCATGTTTCCGTACACATCAAAGACCGGTATTTCTAATAAAACCGCACAGTGTTATCTGTAAGGACCAAACTGAATCTTTATATACGTGTGTAATGTAGATGCGCTTAGCCTTCCACAGCCGTGCACGGCTTAACGTAGGTAGTCGCTGGCCTCTGCTGAGCCCAGTTCGATCCCAGGGAAGTCCATGTGAGATATGCGGTGGACAAAGTGGCATATACAAAGATTTTATTTCGAATAATTCGATTTTCCCATTTCACTGCACTAATACTGCATTCTCACCTTCATCTACCTGCTGTTCTTACCAGAAAGCAAACGGTCGAAGTCAGGAAACCCCCAAAAAAGCAATGCTCTTTCGTAAATCGGAAAGCATTGGAAAGAAAACTAGTACGTCTTCACTTCGTTTATTCTTCAGAGGTGCAGGTTAAGAGCGAACTATAGCCACAATCAGAAATTCACACACCAGCAGTAACTTCTAATGCTGTTACAACACCTCCCCTTCACAGGTATTCCAGTAAAACACCACGTGTCCACGACCGTGAATCTATTCTATTTTCATTCAACCCGCCCAGAAATTGCCGGCATTGTCCCTTACTTTCTGGTTTTGGATTAAAATAGTAAATGCAGCGTAGAGAAACGGAAAGCATAGTAGAATCCAACAGGTAGATTTTTCAATAGTATTCAGAACCCAACTGGCAATCCTGCTCTCTTCTTTCAGTCCTTGGCTACAGGCGACGAACTCGAGTGACCTTCACTGTCTCAGTTCTGAAGCTGAAGATGGCCATCAAGTAATCTAGTCAACAGCCCACTTTACTCATTCATCGAATATGAAGCTAATTCCCAGATACGGTAGTGAGCACGTGCGAAAAACACATAAACAAGAAGTTACACCACAAGATCAAGTCTTTTTACGAAGGGACATGCTGGGGAAGAATGTGAATTACTGTTACATAAAATACAGCTGTACAAGGTATACTTTGATTTTCAGCTTCAGTATAACACTATAAATTCTTATTTTATCCATCATCTCAACAGCAATGGACACCAGAATTTGGAATGGCCCCAGAGAGTCGTAATTCAGTCTTACTGTACATATATAATTATGTATTATGAATTCTGAATGTTAGTATGTATTATATTTCAAAATTACTGCACTCAGCCACTATTTACTATTTTTCGTGGCACTACCCTGTCTATGTTTCAGTACCAGAAACTGTATACAGTGTTTGGGGTAGTTCCTCTTACCAGTTACTGTTTCAGAATCAAGTACTCCTCAAGATACGTGGTAGTAATGGGCTAATGTCTTGAGCACCAGCAACTCTTTAAAATATTTCTGGTAGTGTAACTACAGGCAACTACCTCAGCACGTTAATATTTAAAATGTTGTAACAGTAACCTTTATGGCAGCCATCCCGTTGGGATTATTACTAAATAAACTACACTTATTCAGGTTAACACAACACAGATTTATTCTAATTCAGATTGTTGCCTTTACAGGTGTGGCAATATGTTTCGGCCTGTACTAAGGTCATCCTAGGGCATGTCAATATAAAAACCTTACAAAGGAAGACATAATAAGTATTCCAGGGGCTCCTTGTTTCAGCCACTATTTTTATACTACTAAAATTTGAAATATAAACGTATAAGACTTACGTAATTTTTTTAAAATATATACATACAGACTTCTATTAGACTGGTTCTCATGGACTGTATTAAGAGTTCGTAATAAAATTCTTCGATTTTGTGTATTTTAATTGGCGCGGTATGGTCTCATGGGCCTATTCTTTTATAAAATTCTTGTTTGACAGTCACACCCCAACTCTCCGCAGGTAAACACCGCTTCATCACGACCTTAATTCATATCCTGTCCCATAATTTGCAAACAGAATTCAAAGAAGAATTTCATAAAAGAATAGGCTACATGAGATCAAACCGCGTCAATCAAAATAAATAAAATCATAGAAGAATTTTCCATACGAACACACAATACAATGAACGAGAAACGAAATCTAATAAAATTCTTCACATACACATTTTAAAAATTATTTACGTTTTATATTTTATATTTTGTATTTTATGTTGTAACAACATAAAACTAGTGGCTATAAATAAGGGGCCACTTAGATTATTACTATGTCTTCCTTTGTAAGGTTTTTGTATTGACAAGCCTGAGGATAGCCTGAGGAGAAGACGAAACATGTAGCACAAATGTAAAGGTGACGATCTGAATTACAATAAACCTGTGTTGTGTAAGACTGAATAAGTGTAGATTATTCTGCAATACTAATTTTGTAATGCTTGAGAGCCGGCAACTCTGTTGTTTTTGTGGCAATTGGCCCTCTACAGGCTACTATTTTAGCATCAGCAACGATTTGAAATTATGTGGTACCAACCGGCTATTGTTTCAGTACAAGAAACTGCTGACAGTTCTCTACTACATTCCACATTTCCAACCAACAATTGCACACAACTGTTATTTAATTAACAATAATATTTTAAGTATTAACTCCTACGTTTTTCGGACTTTTCTGTCTATCGTCAGGGAGTACATTAATTGTTGCTGTATAACAGAGTTTTGTATTTGTACCCTTCTCCGCTATTATTCAATATCAACTCCTAATTACAGTTTTGTCTCGGTACCCAGCTATCTGTTAATAATATTTATGGTAGTAGGCTTAACGACTATTATTATGAGCATCAGGTAGTATTCAAAATGTATGGTTGATCCGGCTGTCTCAGTGCCGTCAACAGTTTACAGTTTTGGTAGTATCCCTACAGCAGCTATTTGAGTATCAGATGTTTTAAAATGTGTAGCTGTACCTGGGTAACTTTTGTTCAACATCATCTGTTCAGAATTTTTTAGTGCACAATGTATCCTTACCATCTACCAAATTTTACACTAATTTGTTGTAGTACCTTAAGTAATATCCGTCTACGGTTAGAGTACGCAGCAAAGAAACTAATTTTCTCTGTCCGTTGTTTCGTTGGAGATGATAAGAGATTACGGTCACGGTATTATTCTCGGCCCTACAAACAGAACATGGGTTGCAGCCCCCCGAACACGAGCTGAAAACAGACCAAGCATCGCTAAACTATCAAATCATTTGGTCTTGTATATTATGTAACGTAAATAGTAACTGGCAATAAAGCTCTGAACGCGTAAGGTAAAAAAAAAAAAGGGGGTAAGGTAAAGTTCACCCTAGAACAGGCCACGAATGCCCAGAAGGGGAGTAGAGGTACAGTTATACACTTTGCTTAACCTCAGCGCTAGATGAGGGTGGGTGGTCAACGCCACGCCCCGGCCGATTTACCGCCGGGAAAGACCCGGTACCCACTGTATAGAAGGCTGGGTGGGCCCCAGGGCCTATATGAACGCGCGAGGAAAAAATCGTTCCCACCGGAATTCGATCCCCGGACCGTCAAGTCCGTAGCATGTCGCTATACCGACTGCACTATGGTAAGAAAGGTACGTAATAAAAATATTTACACACACATCGTCCTATAATATGTACACATCTTCGGTAATAATTTAAGTCAAAAATTAACTTACAATTAATCCAGTGGCGGTAATGAAGAAAGAAATTGCTTAAATAAGCTCATACACGTAAGCTTTGCGGTTCTCGCAGCAGTGACAGAGATTCTTAATCCTGAAGATGGAGGCAAAAGGATCCTCTAAAACGTTGAATTTATACCAGAATTCACACTCCAGAGGCTGGTCAAAACAAACCAAGAGACGTACGTTAATGTTTACAAACAAGAGTGCTGAACTAAGGAAAACAAATTACGGTAGATCAATAAATGTAACTGACGTGGGAAAATTCACTCACCAAGAAGCAGAAATTGAAAGTTCATTGCAGTTTGCGCGTCTAGTTGATAAAGAAGCATCAACAAGTATATCGAAATGCAGGACTTTCAAAATTCTTTAATATCCTTGTAGAATGGTGGAGGGGCATAGGGGACATGAATTTATAATCTCCATTAGCGTCAATAATGTTACCCCATTTCATGTATGTGTAGGGCACAAAGGGACTGTTTTAAGGCCTACGTGCATCGGGCACGGAAGGCTAGAACCCAAATACTATTCTTTTCTTCAAGTAGGTTAATTTACACTTACACATTATTTCAAATCTATTAGTGGAAATGTTAATTTGAAGAATTAAATTACACTCACATGAGCTTCATTATTATTGTTAAGCAGCACCACGCCATTTAATTCTCCGCTCTTTTTTGTACGTACTCGTCATCACATGGCAGCAAACTTTCCGTTAACCGCATTCAAGACATGTGCCATATAAGAAAAGTTTCTCTTTTCCTTCTTACGACCAGAATTTGATGGTGTTTTGAGGTACACAAAATATCTTTAAAGAATCTGTACATTAAAGTACATAACATGCAACTAGGTGGTGTTGTCTCTACCACACGCCCCTCTGTCACTATAGGTCTACTTTTCTCCCTGGATGTAGACTGCAGGTTCAGATTCTAAAAATACAAGACGGATACAGATGAAATCGGGTATTCATTAATCATATCAAAATCGTTCTGTGAATTCAAGATTCGGCTGTAACCTCAAACAGATTCAACTTTACATGACGCCCAAAGTGAAGGTCATTAAATTTCAATGAAAGAAACTTCACAATGTAAAACACGGAACTCAATAAGATATTACGCTGGAACGTGAAAACTTCTCGAAACGAAAGAATTATTGTACTTCGAATGCAAGGATATACTTAAAAACTAATATCACATCGCGTTACGGAAAAGTGAATTCACGAGAGCTTGCCGTAACTTATAAAATTATTGTGGCACTGTTCCAACTAATTAGAAGCATTGTTCAATCTAATTAAAAAACAGTGAAGTCAAACCACCCAGAATCAAAACAAAACTTAGCATTACCACGATACCCAATTTTATCTTTTATCTTATGGACCTAAGGAATCATAAAAAACAAAATACGTCCTATAGCTTCACTGAGTACAAACAACATTTAAATTGCTGAACAAATGAGGCTTGTTAAAATTTCTGAATTAAATTTCCAGTAATGTTTCGTATTTCTATTTATGAACGCGATTTTATGGACTTGATTCTTGTACAGCTTTCGATATCTAAACCGAACTGTCAATGTATTATACCTACTGATACTGGAGTCGTTACAAGCTACAAACCTAGAATTCGAAATAATTCCTGATTGTGTTTTAATTGGAAATCCATAAAACGTCGATGCCCATCTTAGAATGGCGTCTTGAATTTAAAGAGAAAAATTGGATGACATAATTAAAGACGAAACTGATTACTACAATAAGACGTTCGGGTACAGAAGAGAGTCTATTAAACATTTCTATAAAGATTCACGTAAGATAGAGTAATTACTATTTGACTGTCTGTGTATATGGGAACTCATGGTTTCCTTTGTTGAAGAGCTGTTAATTCTAAACTGCAAAAGAGGACAAAAAAGGGTTCATTTTACTAGCCGCTAAACGGGCATTACAAATTCACAAACACATTCAGAACACGAAGCTCACGTGCCAAATGACAGTCGATTTAATTTGTTTTATTCTTAAATATGTGTCACGTGAGATTGTTGACTTCTGATAACTACGTCGTATGACAACGTCTAGTGTTTAGTATCATTTTTAAAATGAAAATTGAGGCCTCGCGCCGTTAGAGTCAGTCTCTTCGGATTTGTGACGTCCAACGTTTTTACCACCTAACAACCCACTGCTCAGCCGTTGGAATGGGTATCTGCGGTTTTGTGATGTACGCAATTCATGGATCAGTGTTCGCCATGGAATGTTTCCACTCGTGCCGAGAACCTTCTGTTACAGGTGCAGGCGTGGTAGGCGTAAGTCACCACAGATCTATCAGTGCCCTGTGGAGGCTTAAATCTTTAAAGACGTAGCCTAGATTATTTTAATAAAACACCCTGTTTTAATAGCGCAGTAAACACTTTACACTTCGGTCATTAAAACCAATAAGTTAATGTCATATAGAGCAAAGGTCACCCTTCTGAGATAAATACAAACCATAAATACATTGTATGGACAGAAAGTACAATTTTTAAATTAATTTAAAAGGTTAATTTAATTTTAGAACCTAACTGAATACTTTGAAATAGGGAATATACTATTTAATGTCCGATCGCCGCTATATGGATCCTACATCTAGTCTTCAAAAAGAGATTACGAGATACTTCACACCGTTTACAGAAGGAATGCTCCAAGCTTTCAGTACAAAGTGAGACTGCGGGTCTCTGTCCATGAGATAGACAATCTGAGCCTCGCATTAAATCATACCTGCTGAACCTTGTATATAGTGCTGGCAACTTACACAAAATTTGGTCTAAAGGTGTGTCGTCAACATAGAATAAAGAATAAATAATATGTGTACCTATCAATATATGACTAATTCTCAGGTCTGCGTTTTTCTACAAATCACATTCAATACAAACATAAAATGATGATGATGATGATAATAATAATAATAATAATAGAGAAGATTTATAAAAAAATGGAATTCACAACACAGGCTAGGGTGTCACTAGTTTTGGCATATTTTTATAAAATGAATTAGTAATGTAAAACAGATGACTGGAGTTGGCTCACTACACCCTGTTGCGTGGTGTTATACCAACTGGTTTTTAACAAAGTTTCACGAGAAAAGAACCACGGTGCATCTTCAAACTGACAACGACCGCATCATCACAATTACTTTCGATACTTCGCAGGCTTATTTTTTTCATTTTATTCTCCTACCAGCAACAGCTGAAACAGTGTCATTAAACAATACAAAAGTAAATCAACTGATAAAAAACTACATTAGCACCGTGACTGCATGATCCCTCCTGTCAGAGCTCAACCCTCTCGGCCTCGAAATGGTATCAGCCAACAGCAAAATATGTCACGGGCGTTGCCAATTGTTTGAATCGTCTGACGATCCTTTCCGTCGCTGAAAGATGGGAAATGAGAGTACATATTTATTAAGTTAAGCAATACTTCCATATCTATGCAGCTGATGAGGTAAGAGCATAGAGCTAATAGTGGACCCTGCAATCGGAGGGGGGTTTCGCCTGCAAAGTGATTCAGACGCGTTGAAAGGATTCGAATGTGCAGAGAAAGGACAAAATAGGCGTTATAAATTTTGCGCATGCATAGTGGAGTCGGGCACGTAATAGCAGCTTATGTTACCTGATGACGGTTTCAGAATGCCGTCAACAGACCTCCGTCCTTTCGTACTGACGAAAACATAAAACTGTGTGACACTTCCACATACCACACATAATCGTGACACGAGTTATTAACTTGCTATACGGAAATGCTTGTGCGTGTGTGTGTGTGTGTGTGTGTATGTGCGTGTGCGTGCGTGACTTGAAATGTTCGGCACACATTAGACACTATATGCTGTCTCATCCAGTTACAATGCCCTGCCGTCCCGTCTACATGCTGTATCGATAACTTTCATTTATAGCTAATGACACTATAAAAGAGAGTGATCCAAGCAGTAAGAAGAATGCAAAATCACGAACTGTATCACACGTGGGAAGTGAATGTAGCGGTTTAGGCCATTATTTTATGCTTATACTAACTTCACTTAAATCAGCGTTAGTTAAGAGACGGATCTGGGGCGGATAGGGTTGGACAGGTGTCCCAAGTGCAGATGATAAAATGGCCATCAGTCTACAACGAACCACAAACTGTGAACGCAGTTATAAGATTGCTTTCGTATGATATTATTACACAGGGACCACCCTCTAGGGTGCTTCACAAGTCGTTCTTTCAGGCACGCTCCAGTAGCCGCCAAAGCGCCTACTGGTTTCATGTCCGTCCTACGTCCCGAAGTATCAGCACAGCTCCCCCAGGACGGATTTCCGTAACATTTAGTTTTGGGACTTTTATGAAAATTCGTCCAAAAAATTCACATTAATAAAAAGATAGGTACATTTTGCATGAAAAATTAATCATTCTTCCCTCTAATGAGTTTATAACACAAAAGGGTGTGTTCTGTTTAAGTACGTGTAACTACGTTTCATTGTTGCCGGCGACATTAAATCACCATACAACGCTCTCTTCGTGTGAAATAGTGTTAGTCTAAACATTAAGCGAAGGCGCCAAAATATTACGTTATAAATACATCGTCTATCTGGTTGCCACTGTGTTCCAAATTGTGTCAGAGGTTCAGTCCTCTGTCTGGCTGGTCACAGACACTTGCTGAACGCCACATAAGGGGTAAAACTTCAATTCTGCCAGTGTTAATAAAAAATATGCAACGAAGGAGTACTGTGTGCATAGTGGAAGCAAGTATTTTTAACTTCGGCACGAGATATTCGTAAGCTGTCAAATTCGTACACAGGTTGCTGCACCCCAACTAAAAGAGTCGCAGCTATCGATTCGAAGCCCAGTCGGCTCTACTGCCGGTACGGTCTGGACGCATTAGTAAAAACTACAGTCTCTTTCCCCACCGAGAATAAACCCGGTGTACTGTAGTCACCGTCGTCGAAAGATTTGTATCTGCGATAAATTAACATCAGTGCTAGTGAGGTTCGCAAAATCGCAAATAACGCATTCAGAAAAAAGCGTTAAGTTCCTGCATCCCAGACTGGTAATACATTGTACCATTCTGTTTAATTAATCGTTTTATGTAAAGTATTCTCATAAGTTTGTGTTGGCAATTGAGGCAGTAGGTTCGGACTGGAAATTTACTCTCCAGAAAGTAAACAAGTACTACGTATTCTCATAAGATATCATTCAAGAGGATCCATGAGTGCCTAAATAAAACAATGCAAATTAATTAATATCAATTGTCGGACGCTTAAGAAATTACAAACACAAAAATTTTAATTAAGTTGGAACTGCTAATGAAGCATGCTTCCTGTGAGTGTTGTAAATTTCTACTCTACGAAATAACTGATCCTCTGTTAATGGAATCGCTGATATAAATTACTTCTAATTATCCAAGAACTTTTGTTTTCCATTACACAAGTAGGTTGTTTAGGTCTCATTCTCTTCTCACAGGAATGATTTCATAATTGCCTTTCACTAAAGGTGCCAATTACAAGGCATTTAAGAATATTTTAAACACCAATTCACTGGCAAAAAATAAAATTGTCTAAAACTTGTTTTGCTTTGGTGTGAAACTTGGTCTCTCACATTCCATGCGTAGAGTTAGTTGCAAGTTTGGTCGAGTCGAATCGAGCACGGCTGACAAAGATGCCGCAAAGTGAGACAAATCCGTTTCTCATTGAATTCATGTATATCCTTCTCACTTTGAAAGGGTTGAGTCAGCAGCGCTAATCAGGCCCGACTCAACTCGACTGCATTCAATTCGATTAGTCCCGGATTGTCGGAAAACAAGACTCTTGTGGAAAACATTTAGAACAGACTAACAGAACGGAAGCCACAGAAGGAGAGATAAAACAATGCAGGGAAAAACTTAACAATATTTCTTCGCCTGAAATGGTTAGGGTGACAAAATCGTGGCATACGCGACAGGAAGACTGTGCTGAACACATGAGATAAATGAAAAATGCATATAAAATTTTGATTTAGTAACCTTAAAATACTTGCGATCTACATCCCGACTTAACCGATAGGGCGTTATTCCTTGTGAAAATACATTCAACTGCATCACATCCATACCAGATTCTTAACTAATGCTTTTTATCTTCGCTCACATCTAGATGTGGAATGCGTGGAGCTTTGCCTACACGCCTCATATAATCTATTCGAATGGGTCGACCAGCTATTGTACCTTTAACTTTTCTAAAGATTAATGCTTCTGTCAGTATTCGCCATGTGTCAGTGGTGGCTGCTAGTGAGTCTTCAGGAACAAAATACGCTAGAATGAAAGAGCGTGGCAGTGAACAGAAGATGCAACAGACACTGCAATGAGTATGACCGGTGTATTGCTGTGGCTCCACTTTCAGTGCCGACAAAAAGTCGCCATGTTTTTTTACTAAATGAACCTGATGTAAGGCGCCTTATCATAAGCAAACCTATAATAATAACTATACAAACATCGCATATAAGATTGTAAATTAAAATTACAAGTAAACAGATGACGTTTTCATTTATAATCCCCTTCACGTAAAAACTGACAACTACAGTTGTTTATACTATAACAAACATTAGCGACCGTGTCTATCTGTAAAGTTACAGGTTCACAACTGGCGAACCTAGGTTCAATTCTTCTTGCTACAACGTCCACAACAGCTCTGAAGCCTGCTACCCCCCCCCCCCCCCCCCAAAAAAAGGGTTTTTTAAACTGCACAAAACCCCCCCCCCCCGACACACACAAAAAAAAAAATGAGGT
>Ga0136643_10017408_pt1 | contig 10814 bp, 8 predicted proteins | sample TergutLab28metaG_FD_96883 | JGI IMG/M metagenome (GOLD analysis project Ga0136643, IMG submission 96883) | Labiotermes labralis P1 segment gut microbial communities from Petit-Saut dam, French Guiana - Lab288 P1 (version 3) (version 3) | ecosystem: Host-associated > Arthropoda: Insects >... | reverse complement strand
TTGCTAACTTAATCTTTTTCTCATTGTCCATTTCAAATAGCCTGTTTCGTCTTCCTTGCATCTGTCCAAAATTTCCTCGTTGAACCTTCACACCAATAGATTTTTTATGGGGTGCAGTCGCTAGCAGCATGCCCAACCCCCAACCTGGAGGGCCAGGGTATCTCTCTTTGTCTGGGTGCTCTCCTTTGACCTGTCTGGCATGGGTGGCCCTACCGGTAGCTATGCTACCGCCGGCATAGCTCTCCGGGTCATTGCACCATGCAAGCCTCCTTACCCGGCAATAATGCCTTCATCAAGGTGGAGATACCTCAAGGAGGGGATTTTGTATTACTTCTACAATAGTAACTGGAATTATAATAATTTCTACCTGTTATGGTGTGACGACACAACTAACCACGTTTGTACCTTTATATTCTTGTAATAATATCACCCTGTAGTAGCAGTCAAAACACATTGGTGAATAAATTACATCATAAGCATATAAGTTCATTTTGTTGGTTATTTATATATTATGGACCTGATTAATGCACAAAAGATGAAACATATTACAATAATATTCCTATCTTCACTGTTCATCGATTGTGGACATACATTTTGACTGCATGTAGAGATGCTTCACACATTACAGCACATAACATACTTCATATTGCTTACCTGGAATGGGCAGGAAAGAGTTTCAACAGGCACATTTCAGATAGAGACACTATTTCAAACCTACAAGGTGGTGTCTCAGCTAGAAGCTCCCTTGTCAGTCCCGTTCATCCCCTCATGCAATTCCATTTTCAGAGATTTCCTTCACACCCAGCAACTGTTGTTATCGGTTTCAACGAAACATCTCTGTTAGTAAGTGAAGGAACTTGAACTTCATCCAACCTCCAGTCTGTAACAACTGTGCGGCCTGAGCTCAGTTTCATTAATGACAGAAACGTAACTAGAATTGTGAAATAATAGGACTTAATGCCAATGTATGATTTGAAAATAAATCTACACAAATGTGAATAAAAGAAATTATAGAGGGTACTATGTAGACCATATTGCCTTGATCATTAGGTGTAATAAATTAGCTGCATTGTTGTGAGCTTTATTGTTGTATAGCAAACGTGTTGTGTTTGTCCAACACATGTGTACATTTACTGTCTGCTCACATAGTGTATCATTGGGTGGCTTTACTGGTTACAGCTGCAAGCACAGGTCAGTGACCATCACCTACTGCTCAGAAAGCTGCAAGAAGAGGAGGGCCACGCAAAGGAGATGCTGGAACAAGAGCTGCATAAGCAGAGACAGCACATTGTGCATCTGAATGATTCGCATCACGAGGTGATGGCCAAGATTACAGTGCATACAAATAGAATTAGTGTGAGAAGTTTGAAGGTGGAGGGGTTGTGTGCCTCTGGACTGCTGCCGTAAAGAAGTCTTAGATAAGATGCAAGTCTTCTAGGATGTGATGCTGTGCTGTTGGGCGTATACAAACGATTGTAGTGCCTTCAACTTCACAGTCAGGTAGTCCTGTTTTCTTGAACTGTTTGACACTGAAGATGAAGGCATTGCAATGCCACGACAGCACAGCATTCCATCCCACAGACCTTACTCTTCAACAGCACTGCTGTGAGATCCTCAAATCTTGCAAGTGTGACATAAGTTTAAAGGTTTATGACAAAACTGTGTTATAAAACTGACATAGGTTGGACTCTTCCCCCATCTTAATCTTTTAACACATAATTTTAGGAGCACAGCCACCCTCCATAACTGTGTGTTCAACCAAACGCAGTCACTCTATCTCTGTCAGCTTAATGAAGAATTGTCCCCAGCTCCCTTCCTCTGTCAGATAACAAAAATGTTATCCTAACTCCTCTGCACCACAAGCTTGCCGTAGAACACCTTTTTTGCCTGCCAGTAGGATATGTACCACAACCTGCATTTCATTAGCTTGTCTCATATTTTAGTTATTGTGTATTACCCTTGATGTCAGGAGTGCCTCATTTAGTATATTTGGGAAGTATGTGAGAAAAATTTCAGAATTTGAAATTTTGGATAAAAAATGAACATGACCTAGGAATTTCAGTATATTTTTGCAAGGTGGACATAGTTAGCTGTTGACTATATGAACATAAGGCATTTTGTAAAAAAACATTTATGCTTTGAAATACCATTTTGAAAGATGCAGAATACACATTACAAAGGAATGAGTGGCTCCACTTTTGTGTCAGGGGACAGACATACTGTTGTTGTGGCTAATTTTAAAGACGAGTGAAATTTAATTCTTAGTAAAAGCATCTGTTTTCACCCTTTCCTGTATAGTTCATATTTTCTTCTTGTTTTTGGTGTGTCTGTAAATTACCCATTGAGCATATGAAACCTTAACAACAGACAAGAACAGGAATACAAGTTAACCCTTTGCTGCCAAATGACTTATAAAGACACCAATGAGTGAGCCCTTTAAATTGTTGAACTACTTACAAAGACATCGCAAACAGCGTGTTGGAAGTTTGGAGGAATTTTGTTCGCTCCTATCCGATGTTTTGTTAAGCTGCAGTACCCATGAATGTCAGGATTTCTTTGTGGAGCCAGAATGGACCCCCTTCACCTCCTAAACTCTTCCAAAACCCTGATTTATATGTCGACACACAGCAGCTGCGCTGTTCATTCAGTGAGTGATGCTGTTCGAGACACAGCTCACCTTTGTTTATCACTTGCCCAGCAGTTCACTGTGGGTTGAAATATCAACACTGGCGTATGAAACGAACACTAATTGTTGACCAGAAAGGTTGTCAGTGGAATACTGTACCCATATAATTCAGACAAAACTAATGCTGAAATTCGGAGATATCCACAAAAATTGATGTTTACAGCTACAGGAGGGCCTGTGGACGTTTGTCTTGTAGTGCTGGGGTAATCTGTAGGCGCATCAGTCTACTAGAAATTTCTTGGGCACCCTCAATTAGCTGGAATTTTATACAGTAGTCATATTGTGGCTTTAGATCAGTTTTGCTGTCACTGTAGAAGACATTCATATCTCAGTGGCATTAGGTTTCTGCATCTGTGTCCAGTCATATAGAGGAAACTAAATGAGGCAGGCTGTTGTGATGTGTTGAGCAATGGCCAGGAAAAAGAAACAAACATCAGGAGGAAGCCATCAGTGTAATTCTGGTTGCTAACACCGACTGAGAATCAGGTGCTGAGGCTAGCGATGTTGAAAACTATTTTGTGGAAGAAGAAGAACAACAACAAAAACAAAACAACAACAATAACAACAACAAGCCTCAGCAGAAGTCAAACCACAGGCTGCAACAAGTGGCAGAGGATTACCAACCTGGGGACCGCCTTAATGAAGGGACACAAATATTCATCCTTTTGTCAGTCCAGCAAAAGGTGTGAAGAAAAGTGAGGTTTCACACATCAACAAAGACAGCTCACCCCTGTCTGTGTTGATGCTATTTTCACAGAAATTTTACATCTGCTGGCAGAACAGACCAATGTATACTACCAGCAACACCTAGACAGACAAGCTGGACCTAGCAGCCAACTGCCTGACATTACATTGCCGGACATGATGACTTTCATTGCCTTAGCTCTGCAGATGGGACATCCATTGAATAACACACTACATGGCTACTGGTCGAGACTGAGACTTTTATGGTGAGAACATGACACGAGACAGATTTTTACACATACTGTGTTTTCTGCATTTTGCAGACAATCTACAGATACCTGAAGAAGGTGAAGAATATGACCAAGAAGGCGAAGAATATGACCAAGAAGGTGAAGAATATGACCGACTGTGGAAACTTAAAGACTGTCTTTGACAATCTGAATGAGGCTTATGCTAAATTCTATAACCCCACCTAGCATTTGGCACTGGACAAGGTAATTGTAAAATTTGAGGGCAGGGTTATCTTCAGGCAGTACATTTCAAAGAAAAGAAAATGTTTCGGCATCTAAATTTACAAACTCTACGATGAATCAGGGTATACATATGACATGAGATTGTATTTGGGTGGAGGCTCACGCTTTGCCTCTGACAACATGACTGCAACACACGCAACTGTTAGACATTTGACTTGCAGAGTTGAAGGCTTAGGACACAAAATATTTATGGACAATTTCTTTTCATCCCCAAGCCTTTTTGATGAATTGGACAGATGTAAAATGAATTTGTGCGCAACAGTACGGCCCAACAGAAAAGACATAACCCTGTGACTTTGGACCAAAACAACAGAAACTGAAAAGGGGTGACATAAGGGTGAGGACCAGGGGAGGTTTGGCTGCATTAGTTTGGAAGGGCAGACAAGAAGTTTACATGCTGACTAACATGGACCCAACACCAGCAAAAGGAAATTTTTGTGACAACAGCAACTGCCCCATGAAACCTCACATCGTGGAATGGTGCAACCGGCACTTGGGTTTTGTAGACATTTCTGATTATATGGCCAATGGCTATTTGATGAGTCAAGTGGACCATGAAAAATGTTTTTCCACTTTCTGGATCTAACAGTACTCAACAGTTGGATATTGTTATCTTCATGTGCGGCTAAATATACCCACCGAGATTTCAGGTTCCTTCTGATGAGGAATTTGATGGATGAAGCTAAAAGAGCCAAGATCACCCCACCCCCATATTGGTTGGGAAACCAAGTGCGGGCGCAACAAATGTCCTGCGATTGGAGAGTCACCATAACAAACACTTGCCAGCAAAATCATCCACCCATCTGCACTGCCCTCTGTGTTCTTCTGACAGCCAGAGAAAGGGCATAGTATATAAATGCGCCAGATGTGATGTGGGCCTTTACGTGGTGCCTTGTTTCGCAGAATATCTCACCAAAGTAATTTGTAAATCTCCCCAATTTTGAAAACTGTGTGCCTTGATAAAACAGTGATCCAAGGTGCCACAGACCTTCTGCAGCAACCAGAATTACATGAGTAATGAACTATTTACACCACACTTTATATCATACATGCAATTCACTGGCCTAAATTTATTATAACAATAGGTGAACATTTTTTCCCAGATTAAACAATTCATAAGCAGAGTGCAAAATTTTATTTCATTAAATGCGAAGGAAAAGTCTATGAGATATATTTTTTTTCCTAAGAGAAAGCATTAAAAATTAAAATCCCCAGTTAAAAATCTCGACAGGCTGCCATTGCATGGAGGGATTTAATTCAGCTTTAGAGAATTAACAAATCCTTGTGTACTAATAAGAAGCATGACAGAGAGTCACACATTGAAACATCCAAGAGATAGCTTACAACTCTGAACATTGTGTTACCGTCATGGCTATTTGAATACTATCGATGGCAAAGGTCATCAGCTTATGACAACTGCATTGACGTCGGTGGTGACACAGGAGTACGTCCAGCGATTACATTTTTGTAACACTGACTGCTATATTCCAGTTCAAAATAAATTGGGCCAACTTGCAATTGTGTCTTGTGCATGCAGTGCTTAACTTATAAGCTGGACATTTTAACCAGTAGTGACAAGTGGTAAGTGTAGATGCAGGAATAGGAGCATATGTTTTTGACAGGATGTGTGTTTTCTTAAAAAGGTTAACACAGAGATGAGGGGTCCTACCCACATTGCGAAGGTCAGAGCTGATTTCATCGGGTCATTTATGGCAGTTTGCATCTTAAACAAGGACGCAGAGAGATCATGAAATGGATATGTCATTGCAGTTATTTGTAATTTCAGTTAAGTAAGACACTGTAGGATTGTGGTTGGGTTTTTGGTACTTCTGTTTTGTATTCAGGATGTCCCACATGCAGTTTCTGTCAGAAGCTACAGTTTTGTTACTGTGTCTGATGTTGGCACCAAAGGCTTAAGAAGTAAATGTGACATGGTTAATCGTGCGTTGATATTTCCTTTTAATTCCCCCCACCATCTTCTCACTACAGGGGGCCCAGGTTCAGTTCCAGCCCAAGTCTGTATGGGATTTGAGGTGGATAAAGTAGCACTGGGACAGGTTCTTTCCCATGTACTTCAGTATTTTCTCACAGTATCATTCTACCAGTGCTCCTTACATGTTCATCCATCTGTTAGTGATGGTGTTTTGTCTTTGCAGCTGACAGCATTGTTAAATAACACATGTAAATGGTCAGTTAATGTCTTAAATATTTAAATGCATTGTAGTTTCAAAAAGTAAGGTAACAAATCCTCTGATGCCTAGAACTTAATGGCAGATGGATGCTTCAGATCTCCACATTGTCACCATTAACATTTGAGTATCTGTTCCAGAATGGCATCAAAGCTTTTTTCCCAGCACTTGTTAAGGGGCCCAAAGAGATGGAAGTCTCTTGGCCTAATACTACCAGCTGGACTTGTGAGTGATTAACCCTTTGAGGCCAGAATTAAATCCCTCCAAGCAGTGCAGCTTGCCGAAATATTTTACTGGGGATTTTAAATTTTTATGCTTACTCTCAAAAAAAAAAACATAGCTCATAAACTTTTCCTTCATATTTAATGAAATAAAATTTTGCACTCTGCTTATGAATTGGTTAATCTGGGAAAAAATGTTCACCTATTTTTATAATAAATTTAGGCCTGTGAAACGCATGCATTATATAAAATGTGGTGTAAATTTGTCACATAATTCTGGCTACTGCATAAGGTCTGTGACACCTTGGATCACTGTTTTATTGTGACACACAGTATTCATAAAGAGGGTGATATATTACAAATTTACTTTTGTGTGATATTCCGCGAAACAAGGCACCACGTACAGGCCCACGTCACATCTGGCGCACTGTGTGCCCTTTCTTTGGCCACGAGAAGAGCACAGACAGCAGTGCAGTTGGGTTGATGATTTCACTGGCCAGTGTTTGTTACGATGACTCCTGCTGGAGCTTGCTCCTGCTCTTGTTGTTCCTCTTCTTCTTATTCGTCTTCCTCAAAATAGTCTTCAAAATGGCTGGCCTCCACACCTGATTCTGAGTCAGTGTCAGCAACCAGCATTTTACTGATGGCTTCTTCCTCAAGTTCTATTTTTTTCCTGGCCATGGCTCTGAGACCCACAATCATCTGCCTTGTTTACACTATGTGACTGGCAAGAGTTGCAGAAACATTATACCTCTAAAGATACGAACGTCTTCTACAGTGACAACAAAACAGATCTAAAGCTACAATGTGACTGCATATAAAATTCCAGCTATTCGAGGGTGCCCAAGACGTTTATAGTAGGTTGACGGCTGTGTGTTGCATGTTGCTACCCCACAACCCCTACAGTTTACCCCAGCACTACAAGAGGCAGGTCTGTGGGCCCTCCTGTAGCTGTAAACAGCGATATTTGTGAATATCTCCGGATTTGAGCATTAGTTTTGTCTGAATTATATGGGTACAGTATGCCACTGACAAACTTTCTGGTCAACAATTAGTGTTTGTTTCATAAGCCAATGTTGATATTTCAACCCACAGTGAACTGCAGGGCAAGTGATAAACAAAGGTGAGCTGTGCCTCAAACAGCATCACTCACTGAAAGAACAGCACAGTTGTTATGTGTCGACATATGAATCCGGTTTTTTGGAGGGGTTTGGGAGGTGGAGGGGGTATTTCAGATAGGAGTGAAAAAAATTCCTCCAAACTTCGACACACTGTTTGCAATGTCTTTACAAGTCATTCGACTATATAAAGGGCTCACTGTGTGACGTCTTCAGATATCGTTCAGCATTAAAGGGTTAACAGTTGGGTGGTTTTGGGTCGCCCTCCTTAGTGTCTGGATCTCTCCACCAGTGATTTTGACTTCATACTCTGTAAGAAGGACCTGGCTGGCAAGAAGTTTGTAGCAGGTGACAATGTGAAGCAAGCTGGTACCTCTTGACTGCTGGCACTTCACAGAGAATGAAGTTTGCACACTCAGAGTGTCTGATACTGATTTTTTGAAACTCAGTTATACATTTATGATATTCAGGCTGATGCAGCTGTCAAGGGACAGATTGGTCAGCTTCATGGGGAGCTGCAAGAACAGGAACGTATCAATGCATCACTAAGTGCCGAGTTGCAGAAACTGAGAGAAGGACAGATGGGACGAGATGGTGAGAACAAGATGCTCAGAGAACAGGTCTCTCACCTAGAGAATCAGATTCGACATCTGGAATCTCAAACTGCTCACTTAAAAGAGTCCTCTGATCAAGCTCAAGAACTTGTAAGGCAGAATGAGGTAAGTATTGTCACAAAGAAACTTCCTTAGCTTCATTGGTTTCGTGTCGTGTGTAGTTAACACCTCTCCTTAATTCACAGCTTTCATTATTGTACATCGTACAGGGATTACTGAGGTTAGTGTTGCACAGATTGTGACATTGATTATGTGTTACACAAGACTACAGGTAAGTGAAAAACAAGACTGCAAATTGTGTTTTATACAAGACGATACAGATAAGTAAAAACAAGATCGTAAATTGTGTTTGATACTAGATGATAGAGATTAGTAAAAGCCCAAGATGATAGAGATTAGTAAAAGAACAAGATTGCATATCATATGTTACACAAGATGATACAGATAAGTAAAAAACAAGACTTCAAATTGTGTGTTACACAAGACAGTACAGATAAATAAACAACAAGATTGCAAATTGTGTTTAACGCAAGGTGATAGAGATTAGTGAAAGAACAAGATTGCATATAATATGTTACACAAGATGATACACATAAGTAAAAAACAAGATTGCAAATTGTGTTTTACACAAGGTGATACAGATAACTAAAAAACAAGATTGTAAATTGTGTTTTATGCAAGAAAGTACAGATTATTAAATAAATAACAAATTTTATCCATGTGGGTTGAAAAGTATAGAAAATACAGGGAAAATTTAATTTACTGTGTAAAGTAAAGCATCACTTTCTGTGTGCATGTGAACAAAATCAGTGAAGAAGTGTGAATGCACAGAGGCTTTGGTCGTGATACACAGCTGATAGAAAAGTATTCGTCTAAACAACAATATGAAAAGTTTGTAGTGAATTTGCATACACATTTGCTCCCTTTAAAGCCTAGTGGTTACTATTTGTACCACTAAGTTTAACATTTACAAATTCTACGTTCTGCCCACACAGTGTATTTATATGTTTTATGTGGATCTCAGAACAAACAGCAATTATTTCCCTATACAGCATTAACTGACTGGTTTTTGTAACCTAGATGGATTGTGTTTACTGTAAGGTATGGATTCAAACTTTAAGTATAATTCAGGTTACATGCATAGGCCCAATTTGTGGGATGCATGAGGGGGGGGGCAAATGCCTTACCCCCTCAATATTTTTCTAGCTAAGAATAGTTTTTTTTGGCTGTTGAGTTGAAGAAGGGCATATAAAGAAATATAAATATTTTCAAAACAGTTATTTGGTTGCCATAAAGACAGAAAAATGAATGAAAGACCATTGTTTTGTGGGATGCAGAATAGAAGCATCTGAGTTACTAATATCCTTATTCAATTTTGCCTCTCTATTGTCCTTAGCCTTAGAAACTAGTCTGGTTTTTAAGAGGTGAACCACACAGTGTTTTTTGGTAGATGTTTCTGGTGTAATGTACATGTGATATATGCTTGATACTTGTTTTTTCTAATACTAATTTGATTCATTACAGGAGTTACATCAAATGAAGACGGACCTGGAACATCATGCTGCTAATGCCAGGCAGCGTGAAGCAACATTACAGTATAAATATGATAAGTTGCATGAAGATGTGGAAAAATATGAAGAAAAATGTGCCAACTATAATGAAATAAAGAGTGAAGTCAGCCGTGTGAGATCAGAAAATGAACAGCTTTTAACTCAGGTTACCAAAGTGAAAGAGCTGCAAGCAGATATCCAGCACTTGCATGAAGAAAATGAGCGTCTAGTATCGAAACTGTCCTCGTTTTCACGGCTTGAAGAGGAAGCACAGCAGTTGCGAGAGGAGAATGAGTCACTGGCAGCACAAGTGACAGCAATGGTTGAAAGGCCAGCAGCAGAGGGTCGGGAAAATGGAGACCCCGAAGAAAAGCAAGCAGCTTCCAAGGAGGAGGATGTCGTGCAACAAGCTACCATGTGAGCAGCATTATCTTCCTTACATATTACGTTTTTGTAATACGGTAACAGACCAGGCCATCATAGTCACAGCCATGATTTGCATGGTTATAATTATGCTTGGTCAGTAGAAGATCTCATCACAAACATATAACCTGTCTGTAATAAATGGAACTTTTCGAGTGTTTCCAAATTTTTCTTCACAGCATTATTTGAGTCATTAATGTTCATTGAAGTTTTAAACAGTGGTAATATGCTGAAAGCTTGTGATATGATTAACCATACTGGTAATGAACAGGGTTTCATATTTTATGTCAAGCATAGTGATTATGCAGTACATAATCCAACAAATTTCTCAATCACTATCAAATAATCATTTGATGCTTATGTTCCTTCTACATGTTTTGACATCTACAAGGGCATCATCAGGGACATGCAGCAAATTCTGCCGTGTGTGAATATATATATATATATAGTTAAATAAAATAATGTCAATTAAAATTCCTAAAAATATTCCAAATGGAAGTTATGTAACTGATATTTTACAATTCTAAATTTTGTCTTCCATTGCTGACAAAAATCTATGTCATTTGTGTCATCTTCATTCAAAGAGATTGTCCCTGTGTTGTCTGGTTGATGTTTATGCAATTGTGGATCACTGAGTACTGCTTATTCTTTTGGTCTATGTAATCATATTGCTGCACAGGTTAGGTACTTCTAATAGTATGCAGAAGACATTGCATATGCAAACAGTAAGTTTTCTTGAGAGATTCAACAATTCTCTTCCCCCCCCCCCCCCCTCCCCTCGCCCTGGCTCGGGCCG
>Ga0136643_10017407_pt1 | contig 10814 bp, 8 predicted proteins | sample TergutLab28metaG_FD_96883 | JGI IMG/M metagenome (GOLD analysis project Ga0136643, IMG submission 96883) | Labiotermes labralis P1 segment gut microbial communities from Petit-Saut dam, French Guiana - Lab288 P1 (version 3) (version 3) | ecosystem: Host-associated > Arthropoda: Insects >... | reverse complement strand
CGGTAGAGAGGCTGTTCTCGTCTGTGCTTATCCATTTGTGCGACCCATGCGCGTTGCACAAATGGATAAGAACAGAGGAGAACAGCCCCCCTACCGTCAAAGTGACGAAAATGGCTGCGCATGTTACTTGTTACAAAAAAACCTGTGCCACACATGGTCTGCCTTTTTATATACGCACACACGCGCACATGCAAGCCGCATACATCTTTCTCGTACGTAGTTACAATATTTATGTAACAAAGTAACAAGTAACATTATATTAAGAGGGTGCGGGAGCGGCCAAAGTCGGCTCGGCTGGCTCTGCGTCAGTGTTCTCTTTGATGAAGCCCGCAACGTCACATCGTTGAGATAGCTTCGCAAAATCCACTACCCACACTCTTTTAGTGTCCTCACCGAAGCGTTTTGTACGGTTTTTCTCGATAAAGAACTCGCTATGGGCAAGCTGTTTTTTGAATTGGGAGTAGGTCAGCACCTCGCCAACAATGGCGCAATCCCGGCGATAACGAGTATATTTGTCGTAGATTCCGGCGATGGCCAAGCACAGGAACTCGTTGTTGTTCTCAAAAGCGTAGTCTTTTCCGTACTTCAGCGGCATTCTGGACATGACTTCAAAGGTCTGCTCCACGATGGATTTGTTGTTTAGCCCACCATCCAGAAGGTATTCCTTCGCGCCGTATTCGATGTATTTTGTGCATGACTCCCGGTCGAACGGAAATGCCCACGGCAAACCCAACCGCCCGCAAAGTTTGGCTAACAAGCAAAGTCCAGCGTACAAACAGCACAGGTTGTCGAGTATGCGGATGGGCAACTCGGTGGAGAAGAACTCCCGGCCTTCGTCAAACCATTTCTCAACTTCGCTGGGCAATGTATCCAGAGCGGTGTCGAGCAGACTTCTGCCAAGTGATCGCAACATTTTCTCGTTGTTTGTCAACCATACGAAGTTACTCAAGTACCCCGATTCGCGGGTAATATCCCGCTTGGAAAATAGCAGCTCTACCGAGCGTTCGCGTATGGCTGATTCGTCCGCGCTCTCTTCACCGGCAACCACGATGGGCGCGAGCAAATCGTAAACAACCGCTGTTTGGTCTGCGCGACCGCGAACGCCTTCGTGGAAGTCGTAGGCATCACGGAAGTGATTATGCAGCCAGTGCAAGCGGTTTTTGTCCAGCTTGCTCGGTTTGAACTCATCAAAGGCTTGCGGGAATATGTTCGATGAATTGGATTCGCGCATCAAGGTGAAAGCTGTAATCTGTGATGATGCCGTTACCTTTGATCGTGAAAACACAGGTAAGATTACTCGCTCCAATGTATTGGATTTGCCGCTCCCGGCTTCGCCGATCAGGAACAAATGCGGGAAGCGTATCTTCGCGCGGCGTAGGTGTGGTTTGATAAAACATCCGGCGCACCACGCCAGAATGGGTATGGTTTTTGCCGGTTCGTTGTAAAAGAGGATATGCCCTGCAAGTGCGCGGATGTTGTCAGCGGTCAGCAAATCTGATTTTAGAATGCCGCTGTCCAGAACCTTAAACCGCTCCATTTGCACGATGTCGGTGACTTTACGACCACCGACACCCACCGCGCCGGTCGTGTCCACAAACACTAACTTTTTATTGCGCGGGTAGATTCCCAAGGCTTTCACGCCGCGCTTTTTAGTCCAGCTAAGCGCGTATACATAGATTTTGAACAACTCCAGATCGCCCTCGCCGCCCATGAAAGAAAGAGCAATTGTGTTTTTGTTGAGCACACTTTTCAGCTTGGCGAGAGTGGAAAAATCGCTTGACAGCAGGGCTTGTGGGAAGCGTTCACCGCTTTCGGTGACGAAATCGCAAGTTAGCTGGGCTTCTTCGTCTGCGGTCACCAATTCGATGGGATCAACGGTGAAGTTGGTGATTTGATAGTATTTATCGCCTTTGCGCCGGTAGCAGCAGCCACCCTGCTCAAAGATGTCCGGTTGTTTTTTCTTGGCCGGTGGCGTATATACCGATTCGGTCATGGCACAAGCGTTAGTGATGGTTTGCTCACCGTATGTAGCGCCGCTGGCAGAGTGCCGGGTGTCCCATTTATCGCGATAGAGTGCGGATCGCCGAAATAAGCGATCGACTTGATTTTCGTTGCGGCTAGACCAGAAGGCAAGCTTCCGGCACAGGGCGAAGTCGGCTTCGGACTGGCTTTTATACTTGCCCTGCCAGTTGCCTTTGAAAAGCTCTGAAAACGCAGCGCCGTCTTTTGACTTTTCTGCAAGATTCAATAATTCCGCATCAGAAAGCGGCTCTATGGGGTTGTAGCTTGATTGGAGCTTGGTTTTCCGTTGATTGGACACATACTTTTCGTGTATATACTTGATTGCGGCGTCATTTGCGGCGATTAAATCAGAACATTTTTCAAACCGCTGACCGGTCATGGTGAAGTAGCGCCCGGTGGAATACATCTCCACACCGGATTTGCGGTTGCCGCCGGTTGGCAGCTTGCCTTTGAGGAAGATATGCAGACCGTGGCCGGAGGGCGAAACTTCGATGTAGGTAGGCGGTAAGTGGGCGAGGATGTCGGCGGCGGTTTCGTTGGGCTGATCGTCCGACAGGCAGTTATCTATGTCTATGCCGATTATACCACACTCTGCGGTAAATACGAAGCCGATGCCGCTGAAGGAGTATTTTTCGGCACAGTTTAGGGCATCTTCCAGCGTTCCCCATGTGGCGGGGTTGCTGGATGAGGCGCGTTTACCGGTGAGTGGGTTGTATGGCACTTTGGCATCTCGCCCGGTTTTTTTGTCTGGCTCTAATCGCCAGCAGACCCATTGTGGCAGGGATTGGAGTTTTTGTGGGAATACATTTTTATCCATTTAGACAAGCCTCCTGTCAATTATGCTTTGTACATGATTATTCGACAGAGGGTTGGCTAAATGACTGTGGGCAATGGGATGGGCGGAATTTAAGGCCTGATGAGATTGCGAAAAATGGGGAAACGTGGTATGCTGTAATCACAGTATAAGTAAATAAAGCCGTTTACCCTCAAAGCCAGCATAATTTGCTGACTCTCTGCAGCAATTATTTAGGAACATATATAGAGTGCGAGAGGATGGCTTAATATGAGTAGAAATCCTTATAAGATTTTGGGAGTTGCAGAAACAGCTAGCCAAAATGAAATCAAAGCAGCCTATAAAGCAAAAACCAAAGACTACCATCCCGATACTTATAGCGGAAAAGACGCAAATATGAAGAAAATTTTACATGATAAATTTGTAGAATTGCATGAAGCTTATGAGATTCTCAGAAGAAATTCGCACAGCACAAGCCACGATACACACTCGCAACGAAAGCGCAATAATGCCGACTACGAAAACGAAGCAGCAAAGAAATCCGAGCGAGAGCGCAAAGAGGCAGAAGAAGCTCGAAAAAGAATGGAACTGCGGTACAATGAGCTGATTTATGCAAAAAACACTGCCTCAACCGAAAGAGAATATCAAGATCTTGCCAGACAGTTTCGAGCAATGAATGGCTACAAGAATACTGCTGAATTAGCTCGCGATTGTGATGCCCAATACCGTGCGCTTAAAATCCAACGCGAGGAACAGGAGCGTATTGAGCAGCAGCGCATTGCAGAGCAGAACCGTATAGCGAACATGGAAAGGATGGTGCAAGAAGAAATAGCATTAGTAGATAAAAAGTTTGAAAATAACAAATATGAGCATTTCACCTTGGATATTAGAGAATATTATTTATTAGCGCTCAAGTGTTCATATGCATCAGAAGATGATTTTAAAATGCTCCGTATACTTTACGACAAATCTAAATGGGAAATAAGAAGTTCAATCAGAGATGGACTGAATATTTTCTATTTTAGCTATGACAATTTTACCAATAAGCCTTCGGAATATTCGCAGAAAAATTGGGAAAAGAATTATACAACTACTGATGATAATACTGAGATATTGGACTTGCTTCTTGATGTTAGTTTCCCTGCACAACATCAACTCAAACAGCGCTTAGAGTCGACAAAGAGTAAGGTTTCAACAGAGATACGAGATAAATTCTATCGCATTACATGTGAAGCACTACGTACCGAAATGGAGCGCATTAGGCTAGAGAGGCAACAAGAGGAACAGCGCCAAATTGAAGAAAAGCGTCGCATTGAGCAAGAGCAAAAAGAGCGAGAAGATCGAGAAAAGAAAGAATTTGAGCGTGAGCAAGAGCGACGTAGAAGAGAAAATTTGTGCGAATACTGCGGTGGAACGCGCAGGGATACGTGGAAAGGTGTTTTCAACAAACGAATTGTTCGAAAAGATTGTAATTCTTGCAAGGTATGGTGGGACGAACAAGGAAATGCTAGAGGTGCAAATGGAGACTTAATTTTACCACCCGGTGCTGGTAGGGGTATGCAAAAGGTCTACGATCTCATGGCAAGTAACTTAAACGCAAGGTTTCGTAATATGGCACAATCTAAAGGGATTACCAAAGCATTTATGGAGTCTCACAAAAATGTTAAGGCTGAGGAAGAAATAATTTATAATTACCTGACGATGAAGTGAGCCGTTATGGCAAATCGGCTTGAAGTGCCATTATAGGCTCTGTTTCTTTTAAACCGAGTGCGATACATTATGCCTTGGTAAAACGACGAAACACAATCAAGTCGTTCATTGCTGAAATATGGCTTTGTTATCGGCCTGTAGTCTCCTTACGTTGCGGCACTACAAAATACCCGAAATAGCATTAAGCACCTCTAATACGCATTAAACTCCACCACCACAATCTTCGTATCCCCAAACCGACTACCCTCTATAGGGTCATTCCGAACAACAATCTTACTAACGTAATTCGTTAGAAACAGCCGCTTCTCGGCATTCGTCAACCCCTGCCAACTGTCGCGAAAACTTGCCACGACTTCCTCGCGGTTGATGGCTACAGCGTTATCGCCCGGCTCGTCTGCCGCCAACTTTTCAATTTCAGATTTGATAAAATCCCTATCACCGTCTAGCTGTATTTTCATAAACCGGTAACTTTCAAAATCTATGCCACCGCTTATGTAGTTACTCATAACTTCTTTTTCGCGGCTGTCATAATGCCGCAGTTTTTCTCGATAATTTTGTATTTGCAGTTCGTTGCTTTTGCTTTCTTCTTCCAAACGCTCAGCCTCTGAAGTATCGGAAGTAAACACTTCGTCATACGAAGAAAAGTATTCGATTAACGCCTTCTCAACTTTCTTGATTGTAACTGCCTTTGAGTTGCAATTGCCTTTCAAATTGCGTGTGCGACATTGATAAGCATAGCTTTTTCGTTTCTCACCATTGCTCGTTTTATATATTGCATTGAGCGGGTTGAACTTCACCCCACACTCAGCACAGAACAAAAAGCCAACAAAGTAATTGTTTTCATCCGGCTTTTTAGTGGGCGCGGTTATACTGTTCTTTTTGATAAGAATCTGTGCGGCGCCAAACAGTTCATCTGTTATGATTGCTTCATGCTTGCCTTCTGCTTCAAAATACCGCTCCGGGGTGTTCATGCCATAGCGGACACTCCCGACACAATTGCAATTTGTCAGCACAGTTTTTACGCTAGCAGATGTCCATAAGCTGCCTTTTTTACTGGGGATTTTCTGCATATTTAGTCGTCTGGCTATACCTGACATTGCCATGCCTTGCCCCACAAACATATCAAATATCATTCGCACGGTTTGCGCTTCCGCTTCCTTTATGGTCTGTATGCGCTCTCCGTTTTCGCGGTCATAGCCATAGCTGTTAGTATAGCTGGCGGTGGAAAACCCCTCTCTTGCTTTGCGCTCTTTGCCAAAGCGCACACGCTCCGCTATGTTCTCTCGTTCAAATTCCGCAAATATTCCAATGATCTTTATGAACATTCTGCCGGACGCTGTGGAAGTGTCAATGCTCTCCATCAGCGAGTTGAATGCGCAATCACACTCTTTGAATAGGTCAATCAGATAAACCAAATCCGCAACAGAGCGCGTTAAGCGGTCGAGCTTAAACACGAGTACATTTTTGACGTGACCGGCTTTTATGTCCTCAATCATGCCGGTGGCTGCGGGGCGTTCGGTTAAGTTCTTCCCGCTGATGCCCTCATCAATATAGAAGTTGTAGATCGACCAATCTTTGACGTTAGCGAAGTCCTTTAGTTTTTGCTCTTGCGCCCGGATGGAGAACCCCTCATGCGCCTGTTCCTCGGTCGAAACCCGGCAATAAATTGCAGTTTCCATAGAAATAACACTCCTACTCGTTATTTCCAGTCGGAGTGTTTTTCTTTGCTTTTTCGTCTTCTTTCTGCCGCTGGATTCTCGGGAGAGAAGTCCGGCGGAAGAATTTCAACATCTCTTGGTACAAGTTTTCCGGCAATTTTAACTTGCTATTTTCCTCAACCATGTTTCACCCCAACATTTCCCATTTGTAGAAAATATGAGCGGGGGTGAAAAATGATGCCATATTGTGGAAAATTAGCGTCAAAAAACCGCATACTTGTCCCGTTTTTAAGCGTTTATGCTTATCTTATGGATGACCAAGACGTCGTGGCCGTAGAAGTTCTTGAGTATGTCAATGGCCGCGTAGCCCTGGTCTCCCAGCTGTTTGGAGCCCCATTGTGTCATCCAGTTAGCATTAAGGTATAAACAAGAGAAAAACCCGCATCACAGCAGGGTTTTCTTGGCGTTATGTAAGACTGTGATTCTCCATTTCCTCTCCGATTGGTTCGTATCCAAAAATTTTGGCCGCTTTGACAAAGCCATTAGTGATCTTTTTTTTTGTGTCATCCGAGAGCATTTTATCTCGTCCTGTTGCTATATTCTCCGATGAGGATTCCCAAAGAATGTGTCCTTCCAAATCACGGAAAATATATTTAGCCACGGCAACACCCCCATTAGATGGGTATGCGTGAAGGCTTGACTTATATTTGCGCTATTTTCTACCTTGCCGGAATATAATTGAACATACAACTTTTTGGAGGGCGAGTCATGAATCACTTTTGGCGATGGGTAAAAAACGAAGTCGGCGGTGAGCGTAGCCTTTATCTCAACGGCGCAATTGCCGAGGAGACTTGGTTTGGTGATGAAATCACGCCACAGCAGTTTCGCGCCGAGTTGACATCTGGCGCGGGCGATATTACCGTTTGGATCAACTCGCCGGGCGGGGATGTTTTTGCCGCCGCGCAGATTTACACTATGCTGAAGGAGTATCCCGGTCGGGTGACCGTCAAAATTGATGGTATGGCAGCAAGCGCAGCCTCGGTCATTGCGATGGCCGGTGACGAAGTGCTTATGTCCCCTGTGTCGTATATGTTGATCCATAATCCGGCTACCATCGCCATCGGTGATGGCGCGGAAATGTTACGCACGAAGGCGATGTTGGATGAAATCAAAGAAGGTATTATCAACGCATATGAATCTAAAACAAAACTGCCCCGCGTACAAATTAGCCAGTTAATGGATGCGGAGTCGTGTTTTAATGCGAAGAAGGCGGTGGAGTTGGGGTTCGCCGATAGGGTGCTTTACGAGGAAGCGCAGTCCGTCGCCGACGCCGCGCCGGTCATATTTTACCGGGCGGCGATTACGAATTCGATGGTTAGTCGGTTGCAGCGGGGAGTGGGTGGCGTTCCGGCAAAGGGTTTGGAAATGCGGCTCAGGTATCTCTCACAGTTAACAGATAGTCGAACTAATGAGTCGACCTCCATGCTGCAATAAGTGTGGCCTCAGTCTCCCATCTAAACATATATCTAAGATCAGAGTAACTTGCTACATGGCCTATTGGTCTTTGGTCTGAAGACTTTCCTAGATACCAACCGACAAATTCGTAACCATCTCTAGTTACGCGAATTGCACCTGGTAGATCAAATGCATCATTGCCATAAATACTAAATTGGACTAAGCGACTTTCATGTCCATCTATATGCCCATTAACACCTGCATCAAGGGTAAGTGAAAATACAGGCATTTGCATTTCATCGATAGTTGCATCGAAAGGCCTAAAGCGAGCATAAAGCGACGCTTCGGTGGCATTACCCAACATATTTCTTAACTCAGTATAATTTGCAACAGGCACTTCAAAATATTGGTCTAAAAACCACCCATCAAATACATAGTGATTTAACCAACTTATAGCAGGAGGCAACTCGAACTCGACATCACCAACAATGGTAAAAATCACTCTCCTGTTCGTGCGTCCATATACTCTGTTATTTATGCCGGCATCTACATGAAGAATAAACCTTGAGAGACAGTCTTGACGTGGTGGGTGCCATGCTGCAAAAATTGTTACTTCCATTGATTCCCCTATCATATATCTAAGATCATGATAGTTTGCAACATATCCCACCGCCTATAGTCTGAATCCCAACCTAGATACCAGCCAGCAAACGTAAAGCCATCATCATCTACACGAATTGCACTTGGTAACTCAAATGTCTCATCGCCATAAATGCTAAATTGGATACGACTACTTTCATGTCCACCTATGTGCCCATTGGGTCCCGCATCAATGGAAAGAGAGAATACCAGCGTCTTTTCTCCAGTAGCTTCAATAGACTCATCAGCAAGCATTTCTGGATATCCACCGACGATTACATGTACTTCTACTGCCCTTTCTTGAATAGCTTCTATGATTGCCACAAGATTCTGATCATATATGGATACCGTCGGCAAAGAATCTGCTTCGCTGCTTTGATTGAGCCACTCTTGAATAGATGCCAAGTTAGGCAGAATAGATGTAGCGGCCGCCACAAGAATCACAGCAGTTGCTACAGAGGCCATTTTAACTTTCGGCTTCTTAGAATATTGATTCCACAAATCTAGAAGGAGTTTCCGCAAGTTTTTCATGTCCTTCATTCACATCCTTTGCGATAATAATCTTACGAGAAAAGCATGACAATCAGCCTAGTGTCGATAAGTTAAATTATACCACATATTTCTGTAATTAACAATAAAACACGACTCAATTCACCATGTTTTGTGGGCAATAGTTACACATGATTAATGAGTTCAAGAACGGGACGCTCCGCAATAAGTCCAACCTCTATCAGAATAGCCATATTATGTAAAACTCTGATATATGGGGGTATAATTATGGACAACTGCAATTTCCCGCCAGCCCTCGCCACCCTGCCAAACTGGGTCAACTGGCGTCTAGAGCCAGACAAGAAAACCGGCCGGGATGCAAAAGTGCCATACAACCCAGCAACCGGCTACAAAGCCTCAGCCTCAAACCCAACCACATGGGGAACTTTGGAACAAGCGCAATTGGCACAGGAGAAGTATACATTCAGCGGCATCGGCTTTGTATTCACCACCGAAAGCGGTATAATCGGCATAGACATTGATCATTGCCTGTTGGACGGTCAGCCCAACGAGGTAGCCACCGCAATCCTCGCCAAGCTGCCGCCAACATACATCGAAATCAGCCCAAGCGGCCACGGCCTGCACATCTTCCTGCGTGGCGCAATCCCCCGGGGCGGCAATCGAAACAGCAATAGCGGCGTGGAGATGTGTTCTTCCCGCCGCTATTTCACCATGACCGGCAACCGCTGGCAGAACTGCGCAGATGAAATCACTCAAGATAACGGCTGTCTGCAATGGATTTTTGATACATATATCAAGCCAAAAAAGCCTGCAAAATCGAGTGGCCGACCGGTTAATCAAGGTATTTCAACTGTGACGGATGATGCATTGCTGGAAACCATCCGCGCCTCCAAAGACGGTGCCGCCTTCGATAAGCTGTGGCGTGGGGATTGGCAAGACAAATATAAATCCCAATCCGAAGCGGACTTTGCATTGTGTTGTAAGCTGGCGTTCTGGTCAAACCACGATGTCGCACAGATGGATCGTCTTTTCCGGCAGTCCGGGCTGATTCGGCAAAAATGGGATAATCGGCACAGCGCGGGCGGCGATAAATATGGCGAAACCACAATGCGCAATGCTTGCGCGAACACGCCGGAAACATACAAACCCAAATACCCCGCACAGCAGAGCCTTGCTGTGTTCGAACAGGGCGGTGCATATTATCGTAAGCGCGGTGAGAATACTGAGCGGTTGACCAACTTCATCGTCAAGCCGGTTGAAATCCTACTCGCGGAGGACGAGGCACAAATAAACTGTGAGTTGGTCAATGTAGAGGGCAAAACCCGCCGCCAATGCTTTCTCGCGGATGATTTCAGCAACGTACAGCGGTTCAAAAAGGTTCTGAACAAAAATTCCATCAGCTTTTGCTTTTTCGGTTCGGACAAAGGCTTGGAGGACATGAAAGAGTATATCGACAGGCTGGATTGGAAGGAAAAGCGCGGCGTTAAGGCACTGGGCATCTACCGCCGCGAGGGGAAGATGGTATTCGTCACCCACAACAAAGCCGTAACCGCCGGTGACGAACCGGTAGACAGTATCATCCAACTTGAAAAGTACAGGCACTTGGACAGCAAGATTCTGGACTTCCCATTTATTACATCGGAGCAATTATCACACTTGGGCGAGTTGATCCTCGTGTACAACGAACCGGCAAAAACTGTGTCGGTGCTGGCGTGGGCGGCAGCTTGCTTTATAAAACCATTCCTCAAGCGAAAGCCGATAGATGCCAAGTTGCCACATTTGTTTCTTGTGGGCGAGCAGGGCAGCGGCAAATCGAACACGCTGGAAAAGGTTGTTCTTCCAATATTCGCACGCAAAATCAAAATCCTAGCCGCATCCCAAACCACGGCGTTCGGACTCATGAAAGAGTCGAGCAGTTCAAACGTCATCCCTCAAACCTTTAATGAATTCAAACCCAGCACTATGGATAGAATTCGCCTGAACGCGCTATGCAATCACCTGCGAGATGCGTATGATGGGCATGAAGG
>Ga0136643_10017405_pt1 | contig 10815 bp, 5 predicted proteins | sample TergutLab28metaG_FD_96883 | JGI IMG/M metagenome (GOLD analysis project Ga0136643, IMG submission 96883) | Labiotermes labralis P1 segment gut microbial communities from Petit-Saut dam, French Guiana - Lab288 P1 (version 3) (version 3) | ecosystem: Host-associated > Arthropoda: Insects >... | reverse complement strand
AGAACTCCATGTTAACATTAAAGGGAATGGGGCTTTGGGCCGGTTTGGAAACGTTTGTGTCCATTTCCTAAAGGAATTTTCCTCCTTCGGGAGACACCCCCCCCCCTAAACCCCCCCCCCCCCCCCCCTCAAATTAGGGCAGGGTCTAGCGTCCCAATAACAGCTGTCTCCACACTTCCATGTTCATCTTGCAACATAAATCTTTTGCCCTTACAAGGACCTTTTTAGCATTCTCACATTTCCACTGGCCTGCAGAGGGTTGTGTCATCTTGGAACCTCCCATGGACCTTCCTTTCAACCTGCCTACATAACCTACCACATTCATACCCCATTTACCTCAAACTTGAAGACAGAGGAAACACACACCTCCAAAAATTTGGAATCCACCAATAAAAATACATGGTATCATAACTCAGAACAATACTGCCTCTGAATTTCCAGGTTCAGAATGCTGCAGATCTGCAAACACCCTCCCTATCTACTAGCCAATAACATTGTTTTGGGCTCCTGACTTCAATGTGACAAGACAGGATTTACTAGAAGAGACATGTTATTTCTCAGGATTTGTGCCATGTGCCTAATGATGATGTCTTCAAATGTGCATTTACAAATTTCTGTACCTAAACCATCCTGTGTAACTGGCAAACATCTGTCTTAGATGATTTATTTGTATATTATGAGATGTCTTTCGGTATGTAATTGACATCTTATTATCTTAAAATTCCACTACAACATCCACTTTCAGTACCAATTGAAGAGACAACTTCCAAGTTTACATCTGTTTACACCTCAGAAATCTGACACTGAAATTTGTTCGCCACATATATTTTGCGTACTGCTAATACCATGACGTGCATGATTAAAAAATGATATTGCTAATAGCTGCCATTTTCACCTCACCAATTGTAGTCTCCTAGATTACAAAACAATAATGTGGACTGATAATGGACTTCAGCTTCAGACAATTGACCCCAGTCTCCCATTTCAGCGTAGCTGTGATTACCAATATGTGATGTTGTAATTTGGCTTCTTTTTAATGCATAAAAGATGTTACCTACAAACTTGGTCACCATTCATGTTTATAAATGTGTAATGATCTGTAAGTCATAATTCCACCCAGACAACTTTTCACTGTTTCCATTTTACACAAAAATTACATGAAGCAATATTTTTGTGTTCTTCATAAACATGTCAAGTTCCTGCACAAGGTGGTATTACATTGGTTTCAAGCCAAACTTTATTGTCACAATTACAATAATTAAGTTTAAAAATTTCAGATGTTTGCCTTGCCATGCCACTGTTTCCAATTTTACACAATTGTTGCTTCAGCAACATTTAAAATTCACACACAACAAGGTATTGAATGTGCCTCAACCAAAAACTGCAGTTATAATGATGCAATTACTGAAAATATGGATTTGAATGTGACGACAACAGCAACACAACAAGTTAAACTTATTTCTTAATAAATACTAACCTGAATTTTATTCCTTTGCTGGGTACTAAGACTTTCACTCTCATTGCCCACTGCTGAATTGTGTACGAAACCTCTCTTATGCGACATCTTCTCACGTTCTGCTTCTGAGTCACTTATCAGCAGTTCACAAGTAATCCTGCTGCCCATTTCTTCTGAATCAGCAACAAATGGTGGTGGTGTAAAAAGTGTAGGTGATTCTCTCCTTATTTCCTGTGTATCATTACCCTCTCTCATCTTGCGTTTCTTCATTTCTACTAGATCAGCTTCAATATTTGCCATCACTTTTGCCATTAGTTCTTCTGAATCAGGCACGTCTTCTTCCAACCACTTCATTTCGTTATTGGTTTTGTCATCAACTTCAGGGGAAAGACGGCCGCTGCTGCTTTCTGTCATAAGGTTAATAACTTCTGGGGAAGTCTCAGCATCTTCCTTGCTAACAAGTACTTCACTATCCTTGGAATTACCTGAGGCTTTCCTAAGTGATATGTGACATGGCTTCTTGATTTTGCTGTTCTCTGCATCTGACATGTCAATAGAATCACTACCAGAAGACACAGAATCTAAAGAGGCAGGGGCCACTTGAATTCTCTTATATGATTTTTTATGTAATTTCTGAACATTACTTTCTCCATCTTCTGTATTTACATCCAGATTTGGATCTGACAGCTTTGGAATAAAATTTGGGGAAAATGTAAGTTGCCTGCTTGCTTTGCTTGACCTCTTACTGCTCTTCTGCCTAGAAGTATTACCATAATTATTCTGCATATGTTCACTATTTTTTGAGTGTAAGACTTCTGTAAGCTGTTCAGCAAAACCATCTATTCTTGGTACAAACATTTCATTTTGTTGGTGTGATTTTGCATTTCTTACCTCATTATGTGGCTCTCCATACTTAATGTCTGATACTGCTTTTTGATTGGTACAAGTACCACATTTATCCCGATTACTACTAACACTTTTTCCAGTATTTGTTTCCTGCAGAATGGGTGCATTCAGACCAGTGTGTGTCATCGGATTTGAAGGTAATTCTGGTGAATGCCCCCCTTTATTTGATATATTAACTTGTTGAACCTTAACAGTTTTTGCCATGCTGAATTGAGAAGTAGATATTTCATGATCCATATAGTCAACTGGCACACTGTACTCACATTGATTACTTAACACGGCAGTTCTGTTCATATTCACATTATCCTCTGCTGATTTGTCTTTCATGCATTTGTTTGAATCTACTAGAATCTGCTGTACAAGTGAAAGATGAGGCAATGGAACAGCACATGGAAAGGCACATATGCTGCCACAGCTATCAGAGACAAAGTCTTCACTGTGTCCTTGAGTAGGATTAATGGTGCCTGTGGGAGTAGTAAACTGGACAAGCTTTAGATTCTCTTGAGTTGGATTTATTTTGGTGTTAAGTAACCCTGGGCTAGTCTGTGTTCCAGTTTCACAGTTCATCCTCAATGGTTCTCTTCCTAATAAACCAGACTGCACTCCTAGGCTATCAGCTGAACTCAAATCTTGCAGTGTTTCAGGAGAAACATTATTTCTTCTTGGTGCTAATGAACCAAGAAGTACAAACTTGATGAAGAGTTTTGAAGATGTCAATCTTCCACATTTTATGAAAGGAATGTGCATTTTATTAGGGTAACTGTTCACAAGACCAACTGAGCTATTACAACTTGACCGAACTTCACTCTCATGGAAGTTCTCTGTTTTTATTTCCATGGGCTCTGTGTGCATTATTTGTGGTTGCAGTTGTGATTCCTTGGTGGAACATGGTCTGAAGAAAGAATTCTCTTGTGCTTTAGAATTAATCACCATGTCTGGTGATAATACTGTCAACCTTTCTTGACTGCATTTCTCTGACAATATTCGAGCCTGCAGGTCTTCACTGCTTGCTGCTAGTGAAGAATTTGCTGGGAACTGCTCTTTATTGATGTTCCCCTTGTGCACTGCTTCAACAGACTTTTCAGTCTGGTAATTTAGATACTCTGGTGATAGACTCTCTCCACATTCTGTTATGGACTTCAGAAATCTGTTCAATTTCATGCAGTCTCTATCAGTTGGTATCATATTTTGATCCACCACAGGATTTTGCTGAACGTTTTCTATAGCCTTACCAAAAGCTGCAATGCTGTGAGACTCTTGACACACTACTACATTCTTCTTACCAATTTCAAACATATGATTGTTCATGAAGTTACCATTATCTTTGTTGTGACTATCCTGATCATATTCAGTATTTTCTGTAGCTACTTCATGTCTCTTGGTGCTGCAAGACTGTTGGACCACTGACACATTGTTCTGACTCATGTCAACTACCAGATTCCTCCTTTTGTTACTATGACCTTTGATGTGGTCATCCTGATTGTGTTGAATGTTTTTGGTAGCTTCTTCATGTGCAATGGTGATGTTAGATTCTTGGACCATAAGTAGAGTCTCACTGCTGTCTACTACTGGATTGTTCTTCATGTTACTGTTATCTTCATTGTGGTTGTCTTGATTATGTTCAGTATTTTCTGTAGCTTCTTCATGTGCCATGGTGCTGTTAGATTCTTGGACTACAAATAGAGTCTCACTATTGTCTACTACCGGATTGTTCTTAATGTTACCATCATCTTTGTTGTGATTGTCTTGATTGTGTTCGGTGTTTTCTGCAGCTTCTCCATGTGCCATGGTACTGTTAGTCTCTTGGACTATAAATACAGTCTCAGTAGTGTCAACTACTGATTTATTAACATTATCATAATTTTTTTTGTTTTTTTCCTGATATGCTGTTTCACCTCCATTTAATTTTGTTATGCCAGACATCATCTGTTCATTGCTTTTATAACACTTATGCTCCAGCTGATTATCATCTTCTAAAGATAACAGAACTGCATGGATTAATTCCTTCCTTTGGCAAGACATGGGACTATCAAGTGCATTCATAGGTTCACTAAAAGCATCAGAACCAAGACTTACGTTTTTCTTTAAAGTCAAGTCTTTCGTAGTGTGAGGTGTACATGTTTCTGTAGTCATTTCTGCTATATTTAGAGTAGAAGAATTAAGTTCTATTTCAGATTCTAGATCCATCACTATTCTTGACATCATCTTAACCCTGTTTGATGCTTCAGGACTGTCAAATGCAACCATAGGAATGCCAAATGAACTATCTGAATCATCAATGGAAGGAAGAGGTGACATTACTTCATTTATAATGTCGGGTTTTAAGGGCACTTCACTGACTGATGTTACATGTTTCTTGGATGTACACACTTCACCTCCACTCACATTCAATGCGTTAAGTGCTGGTTTCTTAAACCTCTCAAAATCCTTTCTGGATTGTGAAATACGAGACCAACCTGGTGATCGTAAGTAAGCTGTTGTGTTCACAGCTGTGTGTTCTAAATTGTTCTTGTTCTCAGCACCATACTTAACATTTACTGGACAAATTACATTTTCCTTATCAGGATGTGCTTTGTCTGTTGACAAACATGCAACAGATTCATCAACTGATTTTTCGTTACTATCACTACAAAGAGCAGGGTGTTGCTTCATATTCACAATATTGAAGTTTTCAACATTTGTGTTAGGATTCACTTTCTTAACTGGACTAAGAGGTTTTGGCTTTACTGGATTCTTTACCTGGAGCTTTCGTTTACTAGCCTCTTTGGAAATGGTACTGAGAATGTTCAATTTTTTATTCCTTCTAGAGCAAATTCCACTAGATTTTTTTCCAGCTGTTAGTCTAGAAGTACTTCTAGTAGGATTTTTCTTAGCAGGAAGATTATGACTGCTACTCCTAGTCCTTCTACTATTCACTTGCATAGAATCACACTTGACTTGATTGCTTTCCCCCCACTCTTCACTGCTACCAGAAGAAAAGTCTACATCACTCATTGATTCTGTAGTGCTGCCACCATTATTTGGGCTTGTTGCTGGAACTTCTAATGGTGTCCTGAAGAGACACATATCATCACTATTGTCATCACCAGCAACTACCTTGATAGCATCTGTTTTCACTGTCTTTGTGGGTTCAGGTTTACAAGTATTAGCTACAAGGTTATCAAATGTATCATTAATTTCAACAGGACACACAAATGTAAAGTCAGATACAGGAGGACTGTTACAAGACAATGTATTCTTTTCATTGGGATTTTTGTTATCACCCCTCTTTGAAGTTGGATCACATATTTTAAAGTTTTTAACATTTGTTTTTTGAACTGCTGCTTCGCATTTCTTTTCCCTCTTCATTTTCTTCTTGACCGGTGTTCCTGTGTTCTGACTACTAATATATTCATATGGATCATCTTTAACATTTTGACCCTCTCTGACCTTTTCACATGGCTTTGTGTTATTTTCATTGCCAACTCTGAATGTACATATTCTCTTCTCATTGGAAGCTTGCTTCACCCTGTCATATGTACCTTGGAGTTTCTCAGAAGAGTTCTGAAGGGCTGCCACATCTGTTCTCCTTGGGGCTGTATAGAACTGTTGTTGTGAGACAGACACTAGATCTGGCTCCTCATCCAGACCTCTGTGCACGTCAGCAGTAATTGTAACATTATTTGATTCAGAAGACATTGCTGGTGCCTTATCAAACTCACCTTCATTCCTCTGTAACCATTCCTGAACCTTTTCTATGGGTGGAACCTTCAGCTTATCAACTTTACTCTCCACAGCAAGTAAAGCTGTGTCTCTAGCTATGAAACTTTGATAAACAGGTTCTACCTGGCTGATAGACAGAAGGTCTATATTATCCCTTGTACTGTCACGTTTTCCCGGATAAGAACCTTTGTACCTTTTCAACCACTCTTCTTTAGAATTAGTTACTGCTGATTTGGAAACCTTGCGAGGTGAAGCTTCACGTTGTACACTAAGTGTTTCGTGCTTTTTCTGATGAAATTGTGGAGAAGCAATGACTGCTTCACATGTTGAAGATGGCAACTTCTTATGTGATGTAACTAAAATTATTATAAAAACATACTTAAACTTCCTGTCATGCAAGATTTGAGGTTGCCACACTGTTAATGTTGAAGATTCTTGTCTTGTGGGATGTTACCCTGTGTACCAGTAAATTACTGTATCTGGATGTTTCAAAGGAATGTAGTGCCTTCATCTTCTAGGGTTAATGTTAATAGGTCATATCTTGGACCTTACCAGCCACACAGTGTAACAACCCCAAAGACCAGAATCTTTCCCTGTTGTGCTTTAAAACTAACACATGAATAGTAAACACACAGACATTAGAAACAAGCCACAAAATCTGAAAATAAAAGTCAGTACTTGAAAGATGGATTGAAAATATGTCATCCAGCAAAGGTTAATGTTAAAAATAAAATTAGAACTCTACTCCATGTTCATAAATCCACAGACATTAGTTATAAAGCACAGTTACTGGCATGTATTCATTTCATTCATGAAAATTAGTTTGTGTGCTGCACAGTTTCCAGAAGACACAAAACAAAAAGATATACTGTACACTTTGAAAACTGGCTCCTCCACCGTGACTGTGTATGAACTCATAGGACTATTTTGGTATAGGAGTACCAGCAGGTATGTTATCACTGTGTGCCCACAATTTCCCTGCTCTCCATGTACAACCCATGCTGATTACAGTGTAATCCCAAAAATGAAAGCCATCTTGAAGTGTGGGGGAAGTGTTTCATAATGCTCTACTTGCTACTGTCAGTGGTATATGATGAAGTATGAGTGTGGAGCACTTGTGGAATTGAAGTGATGCAGGTTAACAACCAGAAGAGGATGAGCAAGCTATAATGGAAACACTGGGTCACAAAAAAGGTTGCCAGGAGAGCTTCCAGCAGTAGTGTGGATATTTACATAAATGTGTCACAATGGAAGGTGGTGCATAGTAACTGTAACCCCACTTGACAGGTAGGCTCAAACAGGCAAAAGTTTGATGTATCTACCACATACAGGCAGGTCTCATTTTAAACAATTTCTTTTGGCATGATTTCCCTTTAACGCGACTTGAAAACTTATGTGACTTTAGAAATTTATGCTATAATTTTCAGATGTAATACAATTTAGCATAGACATTCCATCGCCATACATATCTTCTGTAGGAGGCTAGAAGAAAGTGAAGTCACTGTCATACCATCAGACACATGTATGGATTGATTGCATTGGTAATATAATCATGTGGCTCATGTACCTTCCTCTTCTACAGCATTGGCTTTCCATACCAACATGAGTGACACACATAAATCTACATCACCTAGAGCAATCCAAGTGAAAAATAAGCAAACAACAATCAGTACCGAAGAAAAATTAAATGTAAGCTGACTTGAAAAAGGTGACCGAAATGTTGAAATATGCCATAATGTTAGACTCACTCATAGTAGCACATGTAAAATCTATGATAATTGTGTTAGAATTAAAGGAAGTGTTAAGTCAGGAATTAAAGTGTTTGTTTAGCAAGACTACCACAGTCCTGTCAGAAGGAATCATACCAAAAACTATGGATGTGAGTCTCTTACATTCTTATTGCATTAGAAATTAATAAATATGTTGTATAGAAATGTACATATACTGTAAAGAAATATATATATATAATCTACTGGTCTGTATGTCCACTAATGGTATATTTATACACCATATAGAATGAGGGTGTCAATCTCCTAACCCCCCAAAAATACACTGTTTTAAGTGGGAATTCTATCTTCGATTTGTGTGACTTTTTCAGGAACATTACTCTGGTGTTAAACAAGACCTACCTGTATGCAAATTATACAATCAAAATAAATGTCCATGCCTCAGTACAGCAGGTCATCAGTCTCATCTTTAAAATGTTAAAGTGAACATACATATTAACTTCAATAAAAGTTACGTTATTTATTTCACTATGCTAAATTTCAGATTTACACATGTAATGGCAACTTCCTAATACAATTTCTCAAGGTTCTAACACACTGATGAATTTTATAGTTTTGACATGGGCCTATTCTACTGTCCAAATTGTATCTACTAAATGACACACGTACAATGAGAATAAGTGTTGATTCATGCTTCAGTAGTTAATTAATGTCAATTAAGAATTCTACATCCCAGAAGACTGTAATCCTCCAGTGTTAAAAACTCTCTTACACTGGGGGGGGGCCAACAAATTTTCCAGAAAATCTAGGAGTCAGCACAAAATTTGAAGTGCCAGAAGGGTGATATGAAGCAAGTGCCATGCTGAGAAACCACAAATAGTAGGCAGCACCATTCAAAATTTAGTAGCCCAGGTGACTTTGCACCCAGGATTTGTGCACCACTGATTTACATTTAATATATTTCTAACCAATTTTCACATTTCTTACAAAACAGAGGTTACACATGAAGATAAAAGTCTTCTCAGATATGATACCATGTACATTGGTTTATAATTACTGACAGGACAGACTTCTAACTCCATCTTCAGGGTAGTCACAGAAGAGCATACTTCCCTGAAGATGGAGGCTGTAAGCTCCTCTGAAATGTCAGCAACCACATATCAGTCTACTTGACATCACAGTCCAGAAGACACATGTTCCTGAACACCACTGTAAAAACTGAAAACCTTGCAATGATGTTCCTGAAACCACGTTTCATAGAAACTCATCAGTTTCTTTAAAAGTTAATATGGGGTCAAGCATATAAACATACAAAGGCATGATAATACCATGCATGTCTTTCCTTACAAAACAAGAAAACAGGATAGAAACAGGTCCATACTTACTATCAAATCCTGTGTCCTTTCCAATGTTATCAAACAGGTTTTGGGCCTTTTCCACTAGTGTTCCAACCTTTTCATTCTCTGTAATGCTCCTTCTGTTAATTGACTTGTTGCACAAAGGACAGTGTGCTGTCCGATTGTTATTAATAACTGTCATTATGCACTCCCGACAAAAAGAATGGAAGCATCTTGTGAAGACTGGCTTTTTGAGCAGTTCTAAGCTGGAAACATAATTGTAGTAAATATTCATTAACCATAAAAAAAAAGGTCACATGGCATTGAAGAATTACAGTTTCAGATTGCATATGTACTGCTGTGAACCCTAATATTAGACTAGAAAAATTCTCTCACTTGTCCATGGCATTTGAGTTATCAAATTTAAAAAATGGTATTTCTGCACCTCTGCCAATATTAATGCTTTTTAAGAAATATTACATTACATACTAACCCAGACTTAAATTGCACCTGGAAACAAGCAGACAATATGAACTCTGGGTATGTGACAGCAGACCTTGTATATGCAACAAGAACATCTACTTCTAACCATACATATGATAGTAGGTGTACCGTACAATTTAAGTTAGAATTGGTTCAGAAATAATAGCAGTACAAATGTTTAACCACATCTAATACAGAACTCAAGCACCACTCAATTCCTGAGAGTATGGAAAGGTTCATAGGCCTTATAAGGCACTACATGGCTCTGTAACATCAGGATATATTATATTACACACCGAACAGTGTAACATCCCAGACAAGCTGAATCCTTTGCATGAGTTTGCAAATGTACACAGTAAACCCACTTCCGACAAGAACATGGGACTGCAGGGCCATGACTTGAGTTTATGTCAATAAAATGTAACTTAAAAGCCCAACCTGTCATTCAAATCAAACCTCAAAGCCCAACCTTGTTATGTCCTCATACTCATGGATACCACATAAGCACATTTTTATTAAAATAAACTAAAGCGGCAGGGGCATTAAATCTTGAATATTATTATCAGATGTAAATCTCACACTACACACCATATAGCACACTTAAGACTTTCCCGAATTATTTCCACTCCTTTCGAGAGATCGCTGATCACCACTTCGATGTCACCCATATCTAACCGTAAACTGTTAATGACAATACTTCCCAAGCTACCATCAAACCAACATATGTACTATGTTTACATATTTTGGCGCGATCGTTCAGCTGAAAACAAAAGAATAATTCAATCCGAGACATCCGGAATTCGTGATGGCAAGCATCATGTTTACCAACCACCATTATTACATCACCTGCAGAATTTAGGGCACAGACCATATATAACTTAGGGGTAGAATTTCCGCAGCGATTGCGACATTTACGCTAGATATGTAGAGAGGTTACCGCTGGAATGTTTGCCACATTGCTGGAGTTGCCGAGTTAAACTGATAACAGTCGGAATGTGGGAGTGGGCTGTTAAGACGTACGATGTTAGTGTGTTCTGCCATAACTGTAAAGTTCTACCGGTTGCTAAAAGCGTGAAGCTGCTTTTGACTTACGGTGCATATACACTGGCTGTCAAAGCAGTTTTGGGGGGGGGGGGGGTTTGCGCTTTTTGAAATTTCGGCTAATTGCCGGTTGTAGGTTTACCTGCGGCCATGTTTAAATTTT
>Ga0136643_10017392_pt1 | contig 10818 bp, 3 predicted proteins | sample TergutLab28metaG_FD_96883 | JGI IMG/M metagenome (GOLD analysis project Ga0136643, IMG submission 96883) | Labiotermes labralis P1 segment gut microbial communities from Petit-Saut dam, French Guiana - Lab288 P1 (version 3) (version 3) | ecosystem: Host-associated > Arthropoda: Insects >... | reverse complement strand
TGAGATGTTACGTATTGCACTGCACTCATTTGGCTGAGGATAGGGGCCGGTGTGTGGCATGTCAAAACAGTAAACAGCCAATGTGTTTCACTGAATGCTTAATATCTCTTAAGCAGGTGAGAAGTGTTGGCTTCTCAAGGGAAACTCTACTGCGTAGATTTAGTTAGTTAGTTAGTTAGTTAGTCAGTCACATAACTTGTTTATTATCCTACGCCATATTGTCTGACAGATTAGTTGAATAGACAATGAGCCCACTGCCTGTAGAACTTCTCTTGTTCTCTCTGCTTCCTCTTTTTCCTGCAAACATAGTAATTTATTTAGTAACGTTGCCACAACTGGTGAAAAGCTGTTCAGATACCGTTACCCTATTTTCAGTGTACGAAAATACTTTTTCGTCATTCATAATCGAAATTACACTATTAAATGCTTATTTTTTAACTTTAACTTTTATTTTTTTTTTTACATTTTACCTCTATATATGACATTACAATAAAAAAAAGAAAGAAGGCTAACTGGATTTGTCACATCTTGCCTACGAACTGCATTATAAAACATGTTATTGAAGTAAAGATAAATATGACGAGTAGGCGAAGAAGAAGACGTAAGCAATTACTAGGTGACGTTAAGGTAACGAGAAAAATACTGGGAAACTGAAAGCGGAAGCACTAGAGCCCATTTTGTGGAGAACTCGCTGTTGTACTAAACCATGAATGTGTCATAGTGACCGTAGAACAAGGACGGTGTTCAAAGACAAGGTGTTGAGGAAACTTTCTGTCTAGGTTGGAGAAGGAAGACAGAAAGGTGTACAATTAGAAGTTTCAATATCTATGAGCCTCGACATATACTAATAGGACGGTCGAATCAAGGAGGATTAGATGGGCAAGGCGACTGGCAAACATCAGATTGCGTTACATTAGTGTTTTTGATGGAAAATGTTAACGAAAACAACTGGTTGAAAAAACTGGTCATGAATACGAGAATATTATTAAAACGAATTTTAAGAAATAGAGTGCCAAGCGTGAACAAAATTATTTTGCTCGTAATTGAGACAATCGAGGGCCCTTCTGAAGAAGGTGATGAAATTTCGGGCTCCATAAGGACTGGAGAATTTATTGACAAGCTAAGATCTCTTTGAATGTCAAAAAGGACTGTGTTCCAAACATTTGGCTAGTTTTTACTTAGTTATTGACAGTGCATGTAGTTCGGCGGGGATTTCAAAGACAGTTTTTCATCTGCAGTACATGAAAACAAAGACAATGATGTTACGTAATGTAATATTTGATAAAGTATTTCTTCAGTCTGTCAAGTTTGCCGAGAGAGAAAACGGAGGGATGGAAGGGACCCTAAGGTGGCATTATATGATGAAGTGCCTTTTCGAACTCTTACGTTTCTGTAAGAGGATCAATCTGTGCTTATGCAAAGAGGCTCTGTATATTCCAGAACAATTCTGAGCCCTCATTGCAGAGGCTAACATCGACGTAACATTTAATACCAACTTGTTGCACAATGTTTTTATTAATTATTTTTCCCACGTGTCTCCACTTCATTTCTTGGCCATCTTTCGGAAGAACATAATTTTTTTAATGTGTGTTGCTTATATGTTAACTTATTTGGCATACGTTTTACATATATGATTAAAATTACACTTGAAATTAGAATTAAAATATTAAAATCCTTAAAATTATTTTATACATTATATAATCACTTAAGTTGATACACAATATGCACACATCAAAAAACTCATGTGCGACTCTGAAGATGGCCAAGAACTGAAAAGAAAATACGTCGGAACAATAATTAATAAAGACATAGTGCAATAAGTTGGTATTATTTTTTATTATTGTTGGTATTATATATTTACATTATTAAAGGGTAACACCAACTTCCCGAAAGGAACTGAACGTCGTCCGGGCAATCCATTGCCAAGCATTTTACTCACTGTAGAACTTCCGTATGTAGTAGATGTCACACTGGATAAATGGAAATTACAGAATAATTTACGTTTCTTTATTTCCTATCACCGTGAAATATAAACAGCTGTATTTTGTGTTACGTCGCCCTCCAGATTCATGTGGGTTTCCTAACTTCTCGAAGGACCCATTATGTCCCCATTCTGCTTATAGGTTGATCATGGAAGCAGCAGATTAATACACAAAGCAATGCAGGCTCAAGGGTTTCCTCTTCAGTCGTGCAAACTTGTTTCTGGTAGCCAGCGATGACCTAGTTATATAAATAAACACATCTGCAATATCGAATGAACACTGATCGAATAGATAATAAACCTAAAATTGTTTCATCTACTAAAATATATCCAGTGCACTTTTGTTTTTTTTTTTTTAACAATCTGTATAATGCAATTTAACTGGCAATTTTGGGGCAGAAGCCGTTATTTGTTTGGCCACACGCTGTAATCTCTGTGCTTTATATTTTAATTTGCCATGGAGCTCGTTTTGACTACAAAAGTCTCTTAATCCAGTTGTGGGGGTTAGGCCACTTCAATGTCAATTAACTTCTATTAGAATTTCAATTTTCATGAATGTAGTGTGCATTGACCGATAAGGTCGAAAATGTCCACAAATTAATTACTAAACACGACTAAGCTGCAACGAATGACATTATTCTTGTTGACATGAACTGTGTGGTTATTGCTGATATAAATGTCACCCACAGGCGACATGGATTATGGATGAATCCCATAGCGAAAGAACATTGCAGATTTTGTTGCGGACTTATCCCTCAAAATAATATCCAACATTATCACCCGCGTAGTGCCAAAATGCTTAAATCTCGGTTTTATTGAATAAGCCAAGAATATCATCACAGAATTCGTCTGCAGTACAGTAGAAGTACACAATTTTAAATTTAGGGTGAAGAAATCCAACAAGGTACAACAGTTTACAGATATTTATTTACTGCTAAATTACTCTACATGTTTCGGGCGTCCATCAAGCCCATCATCAGGTGTACATAAAACTGTACCAGAGGCTGCAACTTCAGTTTTATATACTCCTGATGATGGGCGCGATGGACGCCCGAAACATGCAGAGTAATTTAGCAGTAAATAAATATCTGTATACTGTTGCATCTCGTTAGATTTCTTCAACCTAGAATTACGATGCACGGAACTACAAATACAAAATTTTAAATTTGACTACTTGTTGATATGAGATAGACAATAATCACCTTAAAGCTACTGACACTAATGTGTTCGAAACGTAAAGAGGAAAATTAAAGATAAAATTTTATCGAATAAAATTAAAATTTGCCTTGAAAGTTTCTAGTATATCAGCCTTTTATTATACACTGCAACATGTTTCGGCTGTCCAGATCAGTCTTTCTCCTGTGTATCCGGCACCCACCTGATGATGGCTGATTTGAACAACCGAAACACCTTGTGGTGTATAATTAGACTACTGTACTAGATCTGTATGGTTGTGCTGGGTCGCACAGTTAACGCCTTAATGAGAAATACAGATCAGTACGGTGTCACCCAAGTTAAAAATTGCTATTGCTGTAAGGTTCTACATTTTTACAAAAACGCATTTTTTTTTTCTGTATTAAATTAGTATCGTGCAATGAAGGTAGGCCTACATGATGGAATGTAGGCGTAGTTACGCTCTTAACTTCGCCACTAGGTGGAGATGAGCGGTCGACTTCACATCGAGACCGCTTGCCCCCACCCCCCGTCTTTCAACGCAGTCTACTGACAGACATCTCCTGAATATTTTCTGTGCCTCCCTTTCAAGTGTGCTGCGAGCATGGCGGAAGAAATGATGAGGTATTATGCAGTTCGGCTAAGTCCCGTGTTACTGCCTTCGTAAGGATTCCAAGTTCATATTAGTAGCACTCACCATTCATAAGTGTTCTCATCTCATTCCAATCTATACGGTCTTTCTTCTGCAGCTGAAAGGGAGTAGTCATACTCTATAATCTATATCTCCGTCAATAAACTGATCTTGAGATTTTTCCTCTTATTACCGTAATGGATTGCGCAAGAATCGATGCAACACAATATCGAGGTGTTCGGAGCAGTAATTATAAAGCCTATATCCTTGTTACAGAAACTTCTAGTCCGAAGGATCTGTTACTCTATTGTTATTATTATTATTATTATTATTATTATTAATTCGCGTTCAAATTTATTTTTTTTATGAATTGATACCTAACAAGTTTTGTGTACCTACATACCTTAAGTTTGTCGGATATATTTCCAACTTCCGCTCGTTATCATGTTTGTAATTTTTTAATTACAGACTGTATTTTGTACACAGTATACGGGGGCACCAAAATTTCGCGTGCTTAGCTTCAACGATTCATTGCTTACTGTGAACGAAAACCACAGGATTTTTTAAACGGTTCCTTTGTAGTTAATTTACGTTCTGCAAAATATTAGTTTATTTAATTTGTATATTTGTCGCCACAGGCATAAAGTTTATGCAAGATTTCTTAAAAATCGGAAGAGTGGTTGATATTTTTAATTGAGAGTTATAAACGCACACTTTGATGATTTAGTATGTCTTCATATTTTCCTTTCTAGGAAGGAATTGAGACAATAAATATAAAAGAGGAGAATTACGTATAATACCCAATTCTTAATGGAGCAGGTTCCTTGATAATTTCTGAAGTAGTTCAGAAAATTCCACATCGATTGTCGAACTCGAAATTTCATTACCATTTTTACAAAATATCTCCACCGACCTCTGTGCCGAGTACCACAAAACTTCAACATGTTATCTTTATTTATTTCAAGTAAATTTTAATATTATCATCGCACCTGCAAGCACACATCTTAGTCCAATATTGATACTTCGTATGTAATATATTTTTAGCCGCTCTGTATTTCACTTTTTCCGTATTAATTCAACAAAATCTACTTGCACATACTCCAAGAAGACTTAAGCGTCACTATTAGATGTTAGTAGTTTATTTATTATCCTCTATCGTTAATGATATATCAGCTCCAGTGACACTATCTTCAAATGGGATGTGAGGGTGAATCCGGAAGAAGTAATTGTGGCCTGCTAGACGCTGTATCCCGGTAACTGTTTAGCCCTTTAAGGACGAAATAATTTAGAAACTTAATTTACTTCTCTGTACTTTAAAGCAAGGGGATTAAGTTTGTTAAATTTTAATGAGGAGGGCTGCTTGAGAAGCAAGCAGTGGAAACCTGGAATATGGGGAACCATTGGTTGTATTTAAACAGGCAGTTAGTACCACGCAGTGAACACGCTATGTCTCGGTTAGAAATAACAGATTAGTTAGACGCATACTGTATTTTTTTTAGACCCACACGAGGCACGTAAGTGCACTCTGTGGGCAGGATGTAGAATTGTTGAATGTTGAACACTGTGGTGTATAAATTAACAATTAGGTGGTCAAGGGCTAAGAAACATTACGAAACCCAGTCAGATTCTTCAGGTAGCAAAGTGACCATTTTTTCATTGGCCTGTTCGGGGAAGGAGACAGCGCCGAATTAGCAATTAAAATGATACAGACGTGACAATAATAATAATATATAAATAAACAACAAAATGCACTTAAATGTTTATTATATATATATATTATTCACTAAATTCTCACCAACATGTGAATAAAATACATCATAAAATTGAAGCGCACTTTGCTCGTTATGTGTATATAATGGATCTGATTAATGCAAGGAAGATGGAACATACTAGTTACAGTCACGTTTCTTACATTTTACATGCGTCTTTAGTGTTTACTGCTCCATGCTCAGCGCTGTTACCGTCTGGTCGTCGGCACAGTCGCTAACAAGATCCAAGAAATTCTGCATTCTAAAGGAGATTATCACAAAGACGGAATAAATCTGGAGAAGTAAATAAAGGAGGAAAAAAATAGTCCGGGGCATGTCTTGTTTCAGTTAACGTCCTCGAAAATCCAGGAAAAATGATGACCTTAACAGAGAGTCTGTTGTGTGCCGACTGCAGATAATTGGTGTTAGGGGTTATACGGCTCTGGATTTGTATATGATGCTGTGTGTCTTTCGTTGTTGTTCGTTTAACTGAGTGTAAATGGCGTGTTTTATTAAAGACGGGTAGTTTAATTTGTTGCTTGGACTGTATTTTGTGCTGTTTTACAAAAAGCTACGTACTGAAAGACTCATTATTATGGCACCCAACGACTATGTTATTGCATACTTCGGACTCCGATTCACACACATCTGACGAATCCTATGCGGCCTTCGTTTGTCTGGTCCTACATCCGTGTTTGTGGTGAAATTGAAACGAACTGAGTCAGAAGCCAGATGTGAGACTTGGAGGCGTGGGCGCGTGTTTTCTAGGTTGTGTTCTGTCTCGGCTTTGTAACACTTCGCTCACGATTGGCAGCTTCTTGGCTTGGTTTCAGGGAACGGTTAAATTGCATGATCAGCATTACAGATCGTTACGTTAAGAGTGCGTTTTGAAGTATAAACCATTCACATTACATCCTTTAATATTTTTTAAAATTAATGAACACAAACTGTCCCACTGATATCTGCTATTCTCCTATCTATATTCCGTGGTTATTGCTTGCTGCTCTCGAAGGAATTTATCTCTTATATCAAAATGTGAACTGACAGTCCTCAAAATTATCACTTTTGTATATCCATCACTCTAAGTATAACACAAATATATGACCCTTCCTTAAACTTTCTAACGCATAAAATCATTCGATTATTTCTACCTACTGTGGGCTTATTTGGTGCGATGTTTGCTTTGAAACACGACACATTAATAAGGATTCTGCGAGTAATTCTAATAACAGTGAATGTCGCGCCGGCCCTTCTTTTTTTGATTAATTATCGATATAAGTATTAGTATTTTCCGCCTTGACAAATTGACTCACATTTAAAAGTTAAAACTCTCACGTCGAGCGTGGCTACATGTTTCGACCATAGTGGTCAAACCAAGATCATCACATTTTACAAAAATTCTTTTACATTTGTATAAAATTTAAAGTAACATATTAGCTCTTTTACGTAACTTATTTGTGAACTTTAATGGCCTGTGGACGACCGTTGTAGTCGAAACATGTAGCGACATTTCATGTGGCAGTTTTGAATGTGAATAAATTTTGTAAAGACGACAAGTAGTGAAACTTAAGTTTAACACTTATGGTTTTGTCCATTCATTCATGCGTTCGTTCGTTCATTCTGTCTTACGACAGGTCCATAGCCTCTTCGAAAGCTAGTGGTTTCGTCATGAAGGGTAGAGTGTCTATAAAAAAAGACTCTCTTCTGATATGCAGTGCATTATTGTCTCCTCTCTGTTTGAAGATGTTTGACAGGAACTGCTGCCTCAATTATCCTCTCTTATACACGTATTGCAGGCAGCGTGTCGCTGTGCTGTAACAAATTAGAAGGCATTACATTACAGAAGGAGGTATCCTTTGAAAGCTAACTCCCTGGCATTAAATGCCTGGAATCATATTCCGTCCCCAAGTATTCCTGCAAGAAAACAAGTGGAGTCCATTATACTTAATAGCATAATTTTTTTCTGAAATAATTGTTGTTTAGTGTGAGAATTATATGAAACACAAAAATAAATTTAATTGGATGAAATGCAGCATATTTTAATGTTTTGTAACGTTAAGTCTACAGCTGCAGCGTGTAAGTGTTCATCTGTCATTATATGTATTATAAAGCATCAATGTTTGAACAGAAAACTTATCAGCAGGTATTCGTATCTAACATTTACTGGGGGACGATAAAGGAGATAATATTCTGCGTTCACTGAGTCTGTGTGTGTGTGTTTGTGTGTGTTTACACAACAGTAGATGTCATAAATGAGGTCCGTATTATTCATGTTGAATGAATCGTTTTGTTTTAATAAAGTTAATTCGATTCTTGGAATAGATATTTCCAAGACACTTTCATCAACAGCTGCGCTGAGGTCAGATCTAAGTATTCGGAAATGTACTGGCAACGTATAAAAGTCTCTCCAGTTTTTCGTTGCTCCATTTAGATACAATTTTAACGTGTTAATACATGTTTCTTTTGTAGTTCTATTTCCGACCAAAAGGAAAATACGTATAATGTTGACAAGTACTTGAACATTTCCAGATAATACTTTCGTAATAAATGTAAAATTTCTCTAATTTTGGAAAATGTGTACATCGAAATAAAGAAATTATATCCTTATCCTAAGATTCATTAATTAAGCCTTACAGACAGAAGAACAAGCGTTTGAAGCTTTCTAGTTCCCAACTCAGTACACTACAAGATAAGATATACATATATATTCGTATTTTGAGAAATTTAAAGTGTTTTTTGAAGTCAGGTCTGTAGATCCTGACGTCTGCCCATCTTGACGTAAGAAAAACAAATAGATAATGAATGAATATAGACAACGATGAACAGATATGTATTTAGCATTTTAAGTGTAGTTGTTTAAATTAACTCTGTACATAATGTTTTAATGCGTATTAAAACAGCAAAAATAGAAGCTTCTGTAACGAATGTTAAAGAAACCAGAACGCGTGCCATTTAGAATTCTCCCAAATCTGTGAAGTATGCACTAACCGTGAACATTTGCTTGTGAAGTGATGCATTTTTCTGTAGAGGAACAGTTTATTGTACCCATGTTTATTTATAGTTTGCATGCCTTCAGCCGTGATATGTTTATTATATAACAAGTCTGCACGTTATATACAGCGTGAGGTGGTGTACAGATTTGAAAAGTCGTTTTTCGCCTGCTAATATCGCATCTGTTTATGGTATACGCGTTAAAGTAACATCATATTCGTGAGCAAGAGTAGTATGGTCTTCCCTGCGCTGATTCAAAGAAAACAGAAATTCTCGACAGCCATATGTGCAGATTTCATGTACCAAGTTCCTTCTAAATCCCAAAATAAAAGTGTAACTTAGGGTAGATACTCATTTACGTTCCTAAGCAAAGTATAGCTTTCATTTATCTTAGTAATTAACCAACTTGATGCACAAAATTTTTGTTCTACAATAAGTTTATTTCATGCCTCTACATGTTTCGAGCACATGTGCTCATCATCAGGAGGTCAAAATTGTATTATATACCTATAGATGTGATGATACCAGAGGCTGTATAATACAATTTTGACCTCCTGATGATGAGCACATGTGCTCGAAACATGTAGAGGCATGAAATAAACTTATTGTAAAACATAAATTTCGTGCATCAATTTGATTAATTACTGAGATAAATATACTGAGATGCACGTTCAGCAAACCATAAAAATTGTAGCTTTCATTGTGTCGATTTTATGAAACTCGTAACCAATCGGTAAAACTTTATGGACATCTCCTGTACCGAAATTTAAGCAAATATTGCAAAAAATTATAAAGCGGTGGCAAAATTTCTTTAACGTCCACGTGTAAAATGTGATTTTAGTGTACTGAATTTTTGTTACACAAAATTACTCAGTGACACTACATGGAGAGTCTATATTAATAATTGTCCAACGAGATGCAACACAAAGCAGTCTATTTATTATTCTGCAAGTTCATTCTACATGTTTCGGGTGTTAACCACACTCATTATCAGGAGTACACAAAACTGTAACTACAGCCTCCGGTAATGTGCATCTACCTCCCTCCAACGTGGCCAAGGTAGTTTGGAGGGAGGTAGCTGCACAAAAAATATAACCATTACCGGAGACTGTAGTTACAATTTTGTGTACGCCTGATGATGTGCGTGGTTGACTCGAAACATGTAGAGTGAACTTGCAGAATAATAAATAGACTGCTTTGTGTTGCATCTCGTTGGACGATTATTAATATAGATCAGCGATGCACGGAACCATAAACGTAAAATATAATGTTATCGAAATCGGCAAAAATGTAAGAATTGACAGAAATTCATTTACACCGTAAAGTAAACTGTGGCTTTCATTGTCACAAATTACGCGAAACTCGTCTGAACGGTACCAACCGAAGATTTTTTAGACCGAATCTTACCCAAATTTGTAAATAAACACTGAAGTTACCGTTGGGAGTGTACTTAGCGCATAAGAAAAGGACGATTGTCATGCCACCGGTTTTCACGAACCTGTTTGGCACCGTAAACACGACCTACGCAGCGGCTCTCAAAACCACCACCCATACAAAAACTCGGTGCAGAAAACCATATGCTGCAACTCAACGTCTAATTCTCCTGATGATGGGCATATGCACCCGAAACACGTCGAGCTAAGAATACATCAATAAAATTACCGAGTTGCATCAAGTTGGCATTTCACATTATTTCATGTCTTGTGATAGGACTGTAGAAAGTGCTGTTGCAACACGTAGGAAATCTCATATACCTACATTTTATATCCTTATTGGGACCCACTCCGTCAGTACGCGGAAGGAGACTTATTTGCTGTCCCTACATTACTCCCACACCATAGAACTAAATTTAGTCATTTATTTGTCTTGAACAATAGAACGTTGAATGCACCTATTTTTAGGCACGTTCATCATTACACTGGATCGCCTGTTAAAATTGCTCTGTCCGTTCTGTTTGCACGCATATACCAACTCGAGAAGCTCTGCACTTACCCACATAAAAGGTGAAATTGTGGGTTTAAATATAAATTGTCGAACCACCTAAATTTTCTTTCCCCTCAAGGTAGTGTAACTACCACTTCACCTGAAGATCTACCAGACTTCATGTGCGCATTATTCTCATGCCTCCCCTACGCATGCGCAGAGCCTTAACATTACTTCTCTGGTTACGTGAGGCTGTGGGATTCCATGTTCTCCGCATTCCACACGTTCTATTACACTTTAACCCACACACCCCACCCCCCCCCCCCCAACAAACCCCACAAAATATCCACACCACAACAATAAAAAATACC
>Ga0136643_10017391_pt1 | contig 10819 bp, 5 predicted proteins | sample TergutLab28metaG_FD_96883 | JGI IMG/M metagenome (GOLD analysis project Ga0136643, IMG submission 96883) | Labiotermes labralis P1 segment gut microbial communities from Petit-Saut dam, French Guiana - Lab288 P1 (version 3) (version 3) | ecosystem: Host-associated > Arthropoda: Insects >... | reverse complement strand
TTTATGCTGCCATTACAAGCACTGGCAGTCTTTATAGAGCACCGGTTCTTACACACACCCCCCCCCCCCCTGAAACTTTTGGGGAGTTTTGGAAACCCGCCGACCCCCTCCTAAAAAACTGCATTTAAGTGCATAAAATACATACAGTGAGATTTATTGAAGTAACAATCATTTTTTTATTTTTTTATGTTTTGCTGACCGTGCATCTCAGTATAATCTTAGTAAGTAATTGACCAACTTAATGCACAAACTCTTTGTTTTATAATAAACTTATTATGAAACAAGAATTAGTGCATTAAATGGATAAAGCACTAAAATCATTTTTGGAGTCCAGAGGCCGTAAATTACGTTGTTGCCTCCGTTTCTTGCTGGATGACAGAGCTGATTTTCAGTTAGACGTCAGTTAAAATAAATTTTAGCTTTTTTTCGCATCCCAGTTGACGGGTCTCGTGATACCTCTCCGTGGAGCACAGGTTAAGAACGGCTACCGTGGAAGCGAAGAAAGCCGGAAACTGGCAACAGTGGACAGCGCGAGATGCGATAGTGTGGTGACCGCGGAAGCCTGCAAGGCGTGCTAACTGGTTAGTTTGTATTCCTCAACCGAGAGTGAGGAAAACCGTCAGGAAGCGCTTGAAATTGGAGTGCCATCAGTTTCAAATTTTGTAACAACCTAAACCAGGCGATGTTAACTGTGCTATATTTTGTGCTGAAACTGTGAGAAAGTATCTGTTGGTGAGGATTTCTTGTCTGATTTTGTGTTCAGCAACGAAGCCGTGTTTCATGTGTCAGGACCTATTTCATTTGTTCACAGTGTGAGTATGTGGGCTTCGAAAATATTTGCAATACGGTTCAATGGTGAATATTGCGTTCTGTACCATCCTCGCGAGCACAGTACATAGGCCCTTATTCTTCGCGGAACGCATTTTTACGGGCACGTCATAGCTTGAAATGTTGAAGCTGGCACGTCCTTCTCGCAACAGGGTACTGCACGTCCACGTTGTCATCGGAATGTCTCACAGCCGTCTTCCCAGGGACACTGATTAGCAGTGGTGGACCATCACAGTTACTTCTTCTGTACCCGAATCGCACTCCGTCAGATTACCACTTTTGGAGGTGCATGTTAGACTACACCTTCTTTCTGGAAGCTGGACACAGGTTCTTAAGAATTTGAGTTCACTGAGGCGTGTGGTTGGAGGGGGGGGGGATTCGTCACGCCTCAACAAACTCAGAATCCGCATGCAAGGTGCTGTTAGATGAGTTGATATGCAAATGCTTTCAATTGTCTGGAGTGTTATTTGTTACATTTTTCATGTGTGTAGGGTCACAAGTGATGGTTGCTGACTTTGACAATCGAAACGTTTCAGCTTTTGCTTTGTTGTGTACATTTGTTGTAGGAAGCGTACTTTTGCTAAGTAATTTTTATAAATTGTAGGGATTATATTTAATCGCCGTTTTATTATGGTTTGGGAGGCACGTGGATTAAGGCGACCATGTGCTTTACCTAAGTTATGTCTTTCGCATTCACTATGTTCTTCCTGTTATTTTTCTTACCCTTTCTTCCTTCAGACTCTTTGCATTTGAAAAGTTTAGGTGGGGCCAAATATCGTGCCAAGCGTGCATGTGTAGTTGAAAAGAAATGGAAAACATCGTCCGTGCTGCGCACGACGTTGTTCCAGGGTTTTCTAATTTAATTCCGCAGTGGGAACGTGCAAAGAAACTTATCCGCACACACCGGCTTATATGCATGTGTTGTGGAACTTTGCTAGTGGGGACAGTCGTCACTCTTTTGCGGCATCTTGGAAGCTTGTGATACATAGCGTTGGCTTGGATAAGCGAATGGACAACAGTTATGTATTTTACCGACAGTAGATTGTGTCTTGATCATCTTAAAATTTCTTGAGGCGTCTCTCGCGGATCGCAGCAAGGTTGACACCCCACGCACTTGGAGTAGAGGAAGACGATGGAGCGGGAGAACATTCTACAGTCATGCCATCACTCATTTATTTAGCCACCCAAATCGAGGGGTCCTTGGTTTCCTTATTCCAAGCAGTCTCTTTCAGACGCCGATCGTTAACAGAGTGAACAACTCCTACCAATGGCGAAACAGAACCCACCCCTAGCCAATGACATGCTGCGGCATCGGGTGTAGCCAATGGGATTTCTGCGCGCGCAGTGCCGGCGCCACGAAGGGAGGAGCCAGTTGAAGTGTGTCGAGCAGGGTCGGAGTGCTGAAACCGAAAGAGGCCCACTGTTGAGAAGTATAGTTCCCGTGTTGCGTTTGTGTGTCTTGTTGGTCGTTGGTTTGTGTACAGTGTTTTGTATTGTTTTGTGTGAAGTGAGTGAAGATGTTTACAACGCTGGCAAGTATATAGTGGGCAATTACACCTTTCTCTTTCAGCATAATTTTTGGTGCGACGACCTACCTACCTCGCTTCCGGATTTTGCGATCTCGTCTGGAAGGAACAATGCCGCCATCTTAGGTCGAGTTATTACGTGAAGTGTAGTATGTACCAGCATGAGGGCGTACACGTTCTGCCTGCCCGTGTCACGCAGACTTAATTTGAATTGATTGTTGCCCATTGACAACGTACATATTGTTTCCGCCCTTGTATATGATTTCCGTAGCGGTATGTTAGCTGTTTTGTATTGAAAGGATATTTGAATTTTAAATTATCGCATTTGTATTCTTGGTGAACTATTGGATTGCTACGCAAGGGGACTTACGTAATTGCACATAAATACGTGTGTGCAATCCGATAAACTTGTATATTAGCCGTGTTCACCCCCGCCCAGGTGTTACCGGTGAGGTGGCGTGGTGTTGAGGTCTGAATTTATATATTTATTTATTTATTTTTACGAAGCAAGGTACACGACATCCAGAGGCTTTGAAAGTCATATTGTACTCTACATGGGTTCTTTGTCAAGGACATGACTTAATGAACTGTTTTTAGCAGAATGGTTGGTTTGCAGACATTGCACTGCTAGAACATAAGTTTGTGCATGCTGTCCAAAATACTGGGTCGTCTTTGGTGTGTGATAAAGACAGCCATTCCCTGTAAGTGTTACAGCTGACGTGTTTTCCGGCGTGGTGTAGGAACTGATGTTTTTACGTACGGAAAGTTGAATTTCTGATACGAACTTGTCATTGCGAGTCAACCTAGACAAGTGCATACGCAGCGTCATTTAACGAAAACTTAGTATTATTTTAGGCGAGATTCGGTCACCAGAGGATGAAATCAGTTCCGTACGTAGCCCCCACACTTGTGACGAACGAAAAGCTTGTTGGTCGGTGTGGAGTCAGGTGGTTGTTGCATGTTGTGTGTGTTAGGGTTACATTTTCATAATACTTGTCCATCATCAGGCCACATGTGTTGCTGATGTAATGAAATCTTTTTTACATTCATCGCCTCTGCTGTTCGGATGTTCGGTTCTACTAAGTCTTGCGCACGAAGTGTGTTGCGAATCCACCAAATTTTTTAAGTCGCGTACTTTTTTGTTTGCAGTGTAAGGATGATGTCTTTACGTTGTGGCAATATTTACTCCTCTATGTCGGAATTTGAAATGTACGAATTATTTTTGTAAGATGTTAACGCTGGTGATAAATGGTCCAATAATTCCTTGTAATCTTAGTAAGTTTCGAGCGCGTATTGTAGATGTTAGTGTTCCTGAGAACCACATGGGACAGTTGACTCACTTGTTCGCAGCAGTCACGAATTCGGTTCCTGTGTCCGGTTATAAGGTGTTAGGATGCCAATTATTCATGTTTCAGGAACGGAGGAACTGAAATTTGAAGGTTGTATGTACCCTACCCGTCGCCTTTTGTGACCTCGAGTTCCCCGTGCCACGTATTCTGAATGTAATTGTGCAAGTCACATGTTAAAGTCGAATTGCTGGTTCGGTTGAAGGGATGTCGACCACGTGGCACGTTGGGCGATTTCTACCGTAATGTGTCCGTCTTCTCCAAGCTGTGGTTGTGGTGCGAAGATTCGGCCCAACGGTTGGTACTTCAGACGTGATATGGACGTTGAATCAAAATCTCTTCACAATTTCAAAAAGTAAAATTGCGGTCATATATAATTACACATTGCTTTCGTATTTGGCCTGTTGTGTGAGGTAACTTTTTGCTGTATTCTAAATTGAAAATTGAACGTACGTGTAAAGATAAACCGCTGTGGTTGTATCTGTTCCGTTTTGGTAGACGAAATGTAACAAAAATTGATTATCTTTTTTTTTTTTAACGTTCGGGCAAGGGTGCCCATTTTATGCACACTTCTGGGTACTAGTAGCGTGGGGTTTATATAATATAATGTATTTAACAGAGTTGCTCCCAGGTGGAGGCCTGCTAGTACTTGAAGGAGGCGTGAATGGAATATCCTTGCAGTCCTGACGTGCAGTTTTAATGGTTCATTTCTCAGTATGTTGTGCAAGGCGGTATTTTAGCTATTCATGTCACATCAGTTAGTCTGGAATCATCGTTTTTTCCAGCACGTTTTCTTGTACAAATTATGCCGAAACAATGGACTCCCGTTTTTGTCTGCCAGCTGTCGTTTCTTGCTTCCCGCAGCTAGGCAGCTCGTGTAGGCAGTCGATCGAATGGCTTGCGTTGCTGTAATGAAGGAGTTGACAGGAATTGCAGCCGATAGTTCTTATCTATGATACCAGTACCCGCACGATAGAAGGCAAAGGTCTGAGGCTGGTCGCTTGCTTTGATTGGGGGGGGGGGGGTTTAGAATCCCCCCCGGGGGCATGTATGATTGACTCTCATGAATGTTGTGTTGTCAGGTAGTCTCTGCGATGGGCCGAAACTTCGTCCAGAGGAGTCCTACTGTGTGTGTGTGATTAGGTGTAACAATGATGCTATGTACATCCAGTGAGCAGGTGGAACGGGTAGTCCAAGAAAGAATGAGTATAAGTCAAGCAGTGTATTTAAGTGTGATCAAACATGGTACCCCTTTTACACTAATCCGAAGTCAGTACGAATATGTTTGGCTTGTAGGCTGTTTGATGGTGTGGAACCCCAGTTTCTGTCCCTATCGTGTCAATTGGATGATTTTAATTATATGCTGGATTTGTATTAAGCTTAGTAAATTAACTTTTAACTGAAGTGTTAGGTAATTGGAACAGTTAACTGAAAAATAAGGCTTGCGTTCCGCATGTTACATACTGTGGAACCCCAGTTTCTTCCTGTAAGCATTTCTCCAACATAAATTGATTCAGTTCTAGTCCTGTATTAGGCGTAGTAATTTTTGGGTCCAGGCGATACACCAAGACAGTTTTTCGAAGTACAAAATAGGTATTCTTGACACCTAAAAAGTGTACATCCGTACAGGTTTACGTTGATGTCTAAACTTTTTATGAAACGTTATATGACCCCAGAACGATATCAGTTCGTACCCGAGTGATGGCTTCAGAAGTTTTGTGAGAAGTACGACTAGCCTATACAACCAGAACAGATTTCTTTAATATTGTCCATTTTGGCTGCTTCTGGCCTACGTTAGAATGGTTGCTGCATCAGTTTCAGCCTCACACGTTGCCTTGCCCTGCAGTGTTTCCAGATGAGATTTTGTGAACATGCGTGTACATAAAAGGCAGCCGGCCAAAACTAGTTCTGCGCAAGCGTGAATGTAACGCTTCCATTTGGTGAGACATTAGGAGTACCACAAATTCGTGCGTTTTTTTGGTCGTAATGGAGGGAGACAGAGAATGCTAATCATTAGCAAGAACTTTGTTTCCGCATATTCCACTGTATACTTCATCGAAAATCGCATGGTGTTAACAGCAAGTCGGTGATAGTAAACAAATATCGTACGAGGTGTTGTACAGAACAGTTGAAGACGGTGCGGTGCGTATTGACGGGAAAATTTGGATGGGATCTGTTTGGGAGTAAGGTGCGGGAATATCTGCATAGTTGTGCCTGTCACCGGGGTCTGATCTCACAGCCGCGAAACCTCTGAAGTTGCGATAACTCCTATTCGTGGACTCTGGAATTTCAATTAAGACGGTAATGTAATGTGCGTTTTTGCCCCTGCTTGAACGATAAGCGCATACCCAACTCTGGCCCCGCTTTACGTCACACGCCGAGTCTCGGGGGAGGTTTTACAATCTGAAGAAAGCGAGAAAAAAAATGTTCGCTGTGATAACAATTGGAAAGTTAATCAAACTCACTAGTGCTACAGCAGATGTCATCCTGGCCGAATGCATTCGGTACTACTGCGAAAGGCGTTGTTTACCCCGGAGTTCTTCTCTGGAAGTTGCTGAAATTACCCTACGGATGTTGTAACTTAGCTCTTACAGTGTACGCGGATTTGTGCTATACACTTTTCCTTTTTTAACCTTCCCCACAAAAGTCACAAGGTGTTAAAGCAGGGGACTGTAGGGGCCAGTGACCGCGCCTGATTCGCGGTCATTAAGCTCTCTTGCACTGTTTTCAAAGTGGAGTGTAACTTGGCTGTCAGCGATAAGAGACTTGCGCTGTGAATAATCGGGTTTTTTTTGCCGGCAAATTCGTTTCTGGCCTTCAGTTGTGTAACAGCGTGCCTCGGCCCAAGTAGTGTTAAACAGCCTCGTTATTAGTGCAGCTGTATTTCAGGAATGAGTTTGCTGGAGAATGTTGCAGAAAATTTCTCAGCTCAGGAGAAAAGTGTTTCGCAAACGTATGCACGAAGGGCCACAAAATTGTTACAAATGCGACTACAAAAGACACCAGTAGTTGCGGGTTTGAAGGAACATGATCCGGTTGCAAGAATACACCGTGGAAGAACCCGGAAACAACGATGGACGTGAGCTTTTAACAATTAACGGAGAACTCCAGGCAGCAAACAACCACTCTGCAGTTGTACTGAGTACATTCGGTCTGGAGGGTAATATTTGCAGTGTCTACTTTAGCACTGGCGAGGTTCTGTTAGACGTTCCGCAGGTTATCATCAGTCTTTCTCTAGCTTCGTTCACTGACTGTTGAGCTTCCTGAGACTCGCCGTCGTACGTAACACTAGCGCAGCGATGGGCGGGCGCATATCGGTCAAGCACTTGGGGAGGGGGGCAAAAACTATTTGTCTTCGCGATTTGTTGCCGCTATACGTTGCAAAATGAAGTGTTGACGCAGGGGTATTTTTAACTGATGTGCGGCTTTATTTAAGTATGTCCAACATTTTTCGCTATGAGGTTTACAAGAAATACACATCAGTTGCGCCATGAGCATCCAGTTCGTGATATTGAAGGTTAGAGTGTGATACGCAGTTATCTTCAGAAAATGATCAGGCGAGTCTTTTTGTTAGGGAAACTTAAGTCGGAGAGCTGTGTAAATGTGATACTTGTACACTCCTTCCAACAACTGGTGTGACGTAGGCGGTTGCCTCATGCGATACTGCAACGCACGCGGTATTGAGCGCTGCACGCAGGAAGGGAAGGTGAGGCAGTTACAGATCATTGATCTCCGCGTTCCCCGGAATTAAGCTTGCCACTTATATCAATAGGGCATTCTCAGAGAAACGTTTATGTTAGACAGTCCACACATACTAGAATTTAAATAATATATTCAAGGACGCTTTTTCGACATTTTCCAAAAAACATGCGTAATAAAGTATTTCGGAGTATTTTGACGAGAAACGAGGCGTTATTGGAAGCAGGGGAACGTAATTTTTAACGTATTTTGTGATTTGATGAAGCAGTGTAATGTCGAACAGTGACGAGCTTTCATAGTTCGCGGTTCCTGGTGGGACTAAAAGGTCGTAGTTTCTTCGTTACTGCCCTGGATTTAGCGGGGAAACTTTCGTGGTTACGCAGTGTATAATTTGCCTTGGTGTGTCTTGCGTATCTTTCTACTACATTCCTGTATGCCTGTTCGTTCATGATTTTCCTCTAGTGATATTTAGTATCTAATCCGGCTCCTCCCTGTGAAAGTGCTCGCATTTCTGTAGTAAAAGACATTTAAGGCTGAATCTTGTTCGTTTAATGTAGTTTATCAAGGCATTGATCATGCCATATCGTACAGTGCTGTGCATTATTGGTGGGTCGGCGATGTGATGGGTATATTGAGCTTGTCGCAGATCGCTGCTCAGAGCACAGGGAACAACAAGCTCGGTTGTGCACAGCATGCCGGCAGTTTTGCGGCATATCCGCACCGCTACGTCATACGGCAAACGCAGCCGTGCTGGAGTTTAGTGTGCTTGGAAACTTTATGCCGTTGAGCAAACGATTATTTATTCGGAATACTTTATGCGAAGTACGTGTGTATCGGGTAAAATTTCACCGGAAGGTATGTAAAAGCGAACACGCGTCAGCGTTGCCGCGTAGCAGAAAATATACAGAATGCAGGCAAAAAATCGAGTCACGGATTCAGTACTGGACGGACGTACAGTACGAAGATGTGATTTTTTTGGGGTGAACGATAGCGTGCTTTACGCTAAGTAGGGACGTAAAACGGATTAATTGGTGCTGGTGTTAACGTGAAATTTCTGTGCGTGGACAAAATTGCGGTTGAGTACGCACAAAATCGTAAGACAAGTGTTTTGCAAAACAAGTTCCGGACCAGCTAATCCCGACACCATTGCTCCTTGAATCAATGGAAGAAAGTGAGAGTTTTTTTGTGCAAGACATGAAAATATTTGGACAGAACTAGTCAGTATTTCAATATGAGGTGTGTTGTGTGTTGGGATTTACCATAACGAAGTGCGTTGCCAGTTGGAGAGTGGGCACCTGGAAGTTTAACTGCGGGGGACTAGGACAGTGGATTCCCGGTGGGTGTAGGCGTCGTATGCGATTAAGCTTCCGCGTTTGAAGCCAGGTTAATGAGACGTTCTGCAGATTGAATGCAGGACTTTGTTGTACGGTTCCAGACTAATGAATATGCGTTTCCACCGGTACGTGTAGGCGGATACGCAATATGCCATTTTTGTGTTGGTTACGTGGGAAATGTAGAGCAACTTTGTCTCATGTATGATTAATTTTATTGATAGAGGAAGGGAACATTAAAGTACCTGCCAACGTATATGATTACTGTGATTAGCAGAGGAAGGAAAATTTGAATAGCTGCTGTAGTTTCTGTAGTTTGGTACGAGTAGCCTAAATTTCATATTTATGGTGGGTTAAATAATATAGAATGGGGTGTACGTTTCCAGCACAGTAATCGTATTGCTAATAAGGCTTGCAAGTTAACGTAAATTGGTTGTGGCCAACGCGTTCGGAGACATAACCTTTTCAGTAATATGCGTTTTGTGCACGAAGGGTATGGATTGTAGACACTCGGATGTCGTCGTTCGTTGACCTTTTCATTTAAGACCACGTAAGATAGGAACGTACAGCGCGATGTCTGGAAATTTCGAAGCAACGAACAGTAGGATCTTGTCATATCAGTTATAATACACTTTTGAATTAAGCAGTCTTTAATGTTGTGTGTTGTTTGACCACGTGTGTGGGTTCAAGACTTATTATTCACTTGCCATTGATACAACTTGTTTCCTACATCTTACATAACTTTTGCATACTTCGCATTCATTGTAGCTGTGTATGCATGATCCGTTTGAATTACACAGGGTGTTGCACATCTGACAAATTCACCCAGCTCTAAATGGCAATTTATATTTTTAGAGGCGTTAGTAAAATTGCGAAAAGGGACTGTTAGATTCGTCACGTGTGTACTCACGGAACAACTCGGCTTACACTGGACACATTTTCGCGAACTATGTAGTTCAGTCACCAACAAATGCACTATTTATTAACTTGGTTAAAAGTTTTAAATTTACATTAAAATACACAATAATATCGCACCTTGCTGATGAGCAATATTATTGTATATTTTAATGTAAATTGAAAACTTGTAACCAAGTTAATAAATAGTGCATTTGTTTGTGATTGAACCACGTAGATTTCAAAATGCACGGTTCAACTATAAAAAAAAATTTTCGTGAAATTTGTTATTTCGGTATATTTGAAAAATCTGTCGAGAAATTGAAGTTTCGTTAAAATATGACAAGAAGACCTGCGCACATCTGTATATGTCGCTGAATTCTTAGAACGTTTTAGACAAAATTTGTAGAGAAGACTAAACCCGCATTTTGTGTTCAGCAGCGTTTTCCCTAAAATCGTGCTGTTTATGAGATAATGCTGAAAAATAAGGTAGATCCAAACATTCACAGATAGCAGTGAAATACGGCGCATGCGCTTTGCATTGCATGCCGTATAACAAAATCCCCCCTACACAAACGCACGCACATGCTTGCAGAAACCATGTCCACGGAGTTCATTAAGGCGCTTAGCCCAGAAATATTGTGAAGTGGAGTTCCCAGTACACGCAGCTGCAAGGTTCTTTTGGAGCCAACATCTGCAGTTGTATAGAAACTCCCCTTTTTGTTGGGCTGTGCGGTTTTGTAATTGGTTCTGTGCAGTAAGTGTGTGGCGATGAAGTAGACTCATTGCGAAATAATTTTTCAGTTGCGGTGGTTACCTAAACGTAAGTGCTCAAAATAACGTACCCGTCGGCAAATAATGGGTGGGACACACAGAAGGACGAACTGGCACTACGAAGTGCGCAGTTGCGACGATTTCTAGGCGAAAACAGTTTTCATTAATTCGTTCACCAGGTGTCAGGGTTGTGAGAGTTGAAAATCTTTTCCATTACGTGCCATAACGTGCAGTAAGTTATGTTCTGTGATAGAGATTGTTAGATGTCACGAGCAGGTTACAGCTGCAGGAATTCCATTTTCTCTCCATAAGTAGGCATTGCAACTACACGTGCGTATGAACGATTATGTAGAGCTGTTGTGTTAGTGAGTTTGGTGGGGGGGGTGGGGGTTGTGTTGAAGAATGAGCCGGATGGCGTGAT
>Ga0136643_10017386_pt1 | contig 10821 bp, 3 predicted proteins | sample TergutLab28metaG_FD_96883 | JGI IMG/M metagenome (GOLD analysis project Ga0136643, IMG submission 96883) | Labiotermes labralis P1 segment gut microbial communities from Petit-Saut dam, French Guiana - Lab288 P1 (version 3) (version 3) | ecosystem: Host-associated > Arthropoda: Insects >... | reverse complement strand
TTAAGCAGTCCATTTCTGATATCTTGCAGATCCTTTGAAAGCTTAATGCACATAGGGCGTACACTTTTTACCAGTTAAATTAACGTTAACGTAACCTTCATAGTCGATCCATCATCGTTATGTGAAAGGTTAGGCACATTTCTTTGTTTTAGTACCAAGCAATGACGACGTACGGGGAAGTGGAAGTCAAATTCCCCTGTATCGTCGGGGAAAGAGTCTTCCACTACTCACTGGAGAAAAGGCTGATTTAGACGCAGAGACAGTGGACCCGGTGGCGAAGGTACACGTCTGTGATCCTGTCCACGCTGTTCAGCACGTAGCTGCTGACTTCATTGACTGTTCTCTCGTGACGTAACCCAGAGTACAGCCCTCTGTGCCTCAGAACCGTGCCTTGTCGTTCTTGTCGACCTGCAAGAATGCGTCCTTGTAAAAGGATATTTCGATATTCTTGAAGTATAAATACGAGTGTGAAATGTTATTGGATTCTCTTTGAGGTGTGGCAGAAAAGAAACGGGAATATCCAATCAGAAAACTTGTAGTTGAGGAAAATTTTCGAGAGCTTGTCAAAGTCAAAGATTTTTTTTCTGCCTTTATTGAATTGCAAAATACAATCCTTCTTCAGATTCAGCACGTCGGCATTTTCGCTTCATAGCCTGGCTGTAATAAATGACTACATAATGAATCATTTGAAAATAAGGTTGTGCAGTTAAAAAGTGCCATTAACATTTCTATTTAATTCCGTTTGAAACGAACTTCAATCCCGCTGAGAACAAAGTTCTAAGGAAAATGTTTGCACCCAAAAGGGAAGAAGACACATGACTCTGGAAAACATTAAATAATGATGCCCTCCACAATTTGTACCCCTCACCTTATAATATTTGTATGATTAAACCAATTAGGTGAAGTGGAAGGAACAAGTAATGAGTGTAGATGAGAAGATAAATGTCTGCAGTTCAGTTTTTCTTCACTGCCGTTACATTAGAAAGACGGAGAAAGTAATACCATGTTTTCTGCAGCAGGTGCTCTCGATATTAGAACGGAGCAAGTGTAGTTTCCATTTCACAGCTACGTAATTTTGACTTGGAATAAAGGACAAATACCATTGTACGTAATTCCAACAGGATTCCATCGATAGATTCATTTGACACTTGTAAGGGTGCGCAACTGGTTCTGGAATTTTGTTCTGTTTTTATTGGTTCGCACAGTAGCTTGTATTATCGACACAACTCAAGCGGTCGGCTATTTGCGAGGAAAAGTCGGGTTGTGTTTTCAGAATAAAAGAACAAGGAGCACCAATGATTTCCCGTCCCTTTTTTGCTTAACCTTTGGTCAGGGAAGGGCAATGCCTATGAGTAGTTTCTGCTGGAACGTTGTTGTACCTCTTTTCTTTGTTTTCCAAACGCGTTGTGAATTCAAAATGATATTTAGCGTCGTCAGACATGAATTGTTACGGTAAATCAGTTGAACAAGTGTGCAGATGGGAAGTCATAAGGTATTTCAGTGAAATATTCCCGTATTCTAGAGAGGATGGACGAAAGACATGACTATCCCAGTCAAGATAACCTCTGAGTCGATATTCGAATTTGAGATCGTCCTTATTTAGAGCTACATTAATTCTATATCGCTTTATTTTTTTTCACATTATTCTTCCGATACGTCTTACATTCAAACTTGAATTACCATAATATAACAGGCAGCCTTATTTATAAAGCTTACGCCTTCTGTTGGCAGTAAAACGTTTAGTGCTGATTATAAGCAACTCGGTATTTCTGCTTCATGTCTGCGTCGTGGATGTGTTAACACATTCCTGCAAGCCAGATGTCATGCTGTTTCATGAAACTAAAGTTTATGTTGATGGTGAAAATATGTTTGTTTACTATAGCTAGCTTTAGACTGTGATTTCCGACCCAAAATTATAAAGTAAATTTCTACTTAAAATTTATAAAATCGAAAACTTAGTGCGAATAATAAATAGGATATTTCCAAGTTTTTACATTTTAATTTAATGCGGCTAACGTAGTCAGTAATTCAGTGGAAATTAAGTAGACTTTTATTTTTAAATGTTTATCATGTAAATATTTATAAACATTCCACAAGTAGTTCGGTAGCTGCAAACGGATTGGACAGCAGTAACGTACACAGTCAGACAGATATAATCCAATATTCTTGAGACTACTTACCGATAATTCCTTACAATTTTTTGCACTGTATTTTGAGGAATTTCTTTAATATTCTACTGCACATCTACAAACATTCACCCGATCGCCTTAAAAGTAAATTAACTTTCCTTCGAGGAATAAGTGTAGGAAAACTCCGCGTGCAATGAACTTAGGAATTCTTGTGACTTATATCCATTAATTAAAAGTTCCCAAGAAGAACTCAAATCAAATCTTTCATAAGGGTGTTGCTATAATCATAAACAAGAACTTACGCTATAACAAATTCGAATCCAATTTCCTGAGTCATCTCCAAACCAAAATCATATTTATATAGGCCTGTGCAACAACTAAGACAATGACATAGAATTTGTCTAGTTGCATGGGAAAAGAAACCTGCAGACAGAATGACGTTACATCCCCATTGTGCTCTCTCTCTATAGCCTAGGCGTTGTGTGTTGAAGGTCGAGAATAAGAGAAACATAAGGAAACTTTATAGTCCTAATTGAGTTTGCTACAACGCCACTGGTGTCTGGGAGCGGTTAGTTTGTGCTGGATGATGGGGGGGGGGGGTGTGATCCAGATGATCTCTTTATGATTGAATGGAGCTTGGTTTGTAAGAGATAGGTGTACAAACACCACCAGACTCCTCTCACCTTTGACCTCTATCGGTTGTCGGCAGCTATTTTTACTCTGCTCAGCCATTTATCTCGTCACAGGGAGGCAGTACGATTGAAGGATAAACGTACCACAGACTGTCACTTTGATGTGAATGTTTGCATTATCGTTGCTTAACGATCTAGACTTCCATTGACGGATTTTGATGGTATTGCAATGAGTTGTAGGGCTTACTGCTCTCATATCTGTATCAACAGTAATTTGTGATAGTACCGAATCAGATAATGGTGGAGCAGAAATAAGGTTACGAATATTAGTAATTAACCAACTTAATGCACAAAATCTTCTTTTATAATAAGTTTATTATATGCTTCTACATGTTTCGAGCATTATGTGCTCATCGTCAGGAGGTCAGAATTGTATTATACAGCATCTGGTATCATCACATCTGCAGTCCTGTCTCTCAACCTGTGCACCGGATGGCCACCTACAAGTGTGATGATACCAGACGCTGTATAATACAATTTTGACCCCCTGACGATGATCACATAGTGCTCGAAAAATGTAGAGGCATATAATAAACTTATTATAAAACAAGATTTTGTGCATTAAGTTGGTTAATTACTAAGATTATGCTGAGATGCACGGTTAATAAAACATGAAAAAATTGTTACGAATGTTAAGCAGCTTTTTTTAGCTGTTAGTTTTGTCAGATTTCTTGAAAAGAAACCTTGAGTGACAGCCTGCATTTTTTAAGTCTGGGTCTTAGTTCTGAATACAGAGCTTTCCAACTCTGTGAACAGTCAAGTGTCGGGTCGGAGGTGAAGCATGCAAACTGTAGATCGAGGGTGTGGCACTGTGCTGGCAGACTGGTCAGATCTAGCCCCCGCCTAAGGGGCGACTAAATCATAAATCTCATCGTTCCTTTCCGTTCCGCATCGAAGATGTGACCTTATATTTGGCTTGCTTTAAAATAATTTTAAAAACCTTGTTGTTTTGTCTCGTTTTATTCCTCTAAGACCTATATAGTGTTCTGTTTCAATAATTTTCCTTCGTTCTGGAAATATTTGGACCTATTTGATCGAAAGCTTATCCGTCCCATAATGGTTGAGAGGCGAAACAGTCTACTCGGAAAAGGATAGGGGTTCGATACAACAAAAACATGTAGGTATACACCTATACACACCGCATTAAAAATAGATGATTTGCAAAGAAAAAAACTGATCCATTTTTTATTAGAAACTCGGAAAAAATTCTGGTTGTTGTGAAACAGTACTATCAGAAATGTAATTTTCCTAAGAGACCCTTGTGTGGACCCAACAATATTAGTCTCATTTGACGCATTGTTGGTGGTGCTTGATATGCGTGTTCTGACAGCGTAACAGCAGTTATATTTTCTCTGATGTGGGCGTCCCTCCTAAAATTCGTGTAAATTATGCTCAGTTCACATAAACATTTTTCTTTTTTGCCATTCATGAACGTACGGCACAAGCGGCGTGGAAGAGAGAGACTGTTCAATAAAATTACAATTTCACGAAATTCATTCGTGTGGAGGGAAGATTGGAAGTAGCCGACGTAACGGCGTTACTTATGTGACCATGAAGACCATAAAAATTATAAGCACAAAGAAAGAAAGAGGAAATATTCGGGGACAATTTGAAGTGAATGGTGAACGGTTGTTATATATGTATACAATGTCTGTCAGCCTGCCCATCCCATTTGTCTGCCTGTCTATATGTAGAATGTACAGGGTTATTCGAAATGATTGTCGGGGTTTTAAAAACTTGTCATAAACAATGCACTTGAGATAGTAGTATGTAGTTGCACCGATGGATCTAGAAATTCTCAGTTTTCTTTTATGATGTGCGGTGTGCAGTAGTTATGCATTTCTCCGCTTGGAGTGCAGTTTACTAAGATGGTGGCGAACGGCAGTGAGAAGGCGTTTTGTGTGCTTACATTTCATTATCGTGTTGATGTTTGTAGAATCACAAAGGGTGCACAAATAGAGCACCTGTACGGTATGTAACAAAAACATGGAGTGTTGTTCTATTAAATAAAAAAAGGCATATACTGCTATCTCAATTGTATTGTGTATGACAAGTTGTTAAAACCCCGACAATCATTTCGAATAACCATGTATTTATTTATTTTTATTTATATATTTACACAAACACACACGTACGTACGTACGTCTGTCTAACGTACATCGAGGTGTTCATTCAACAGAATTATTGTGCACATGACTGCACTGCATCCAGACTGCTAGGGGATTTTTTTTTATTTAGGCTGTTTTCACATTTATGGTTCAGCAATACCTCTCCCCAAAACAACAACAGGAGGTATCTGCTATTATACCATGCGGTACAATGTTGTTAGGGTACTGCGTCGATTTGATTCCAATTAATGATGCAGATACGCTGAGGGCCACAGAACAAGTAGATAACTTTCCTTCATTTCAGTCATTATTGCGTCTGTGAAGTGATACAGATATTGCGTAACCATCTGCATTAACCTTATTCTGTTACATCAACCTTGATGTTCTCACATCGGTGATTGTGAAGATGTCGTCTAGTCTTTGACGTCATGGTAGACGATGGTATACTGCAGGTTTCACTGAATTTTCGGTACATGCCTACCAGACTCCATGGTGTCACTTCCAGCAAGACAAATACTTCAGTGTTCCCGTTTGACATAATGTGTTAGCCGTTAGCGAAGTTACCTACTTGAACACCTGATTACATATTTTAAGGTCACGTACGTCGTCTAGAAGTGTGATGTGATAAACTGTGGGAGAATTATCAGCTGTAAGTGCGACTATATTTGTTGTTTCTTTATTTCCTTAAAACGGCACATCAACTGCTTGCGTTTGTAGGCATTAAGCTGAGAAACGACATGAATATGCTTTGTTATTTAGGAAGAATATATAGCATATTTTATGGTACTGTTCAGCATTGTGGTTGAGCGATTAATAAGGTTAATGAAAAAAGTTGTCAGTAAATGTATCCACGTTTTTGGTCTAGATGTGAACCGAGACATCCTCGAGTACGGTGCAGGAATTTAACCTTTACACATTTACCCCAGGGGTGAATTTAAAATTGATGATGTAAATAGAATTTTTCTTTACTTTTGGCGCTGCGGCCCAACGCGCCCCATAGTCTCCTCATTCACGAGTTTTCTAGATCCCACACAACGACGCGTGATCAGCTAGTCATACAGACCTCTACTTGACAACACACAACACTCACGATAGACGTGCGTGTCCCCTGCGGGATTCGAACCCACAATCTCAGCAGGCCGCAAACCCACGCCTTAGACCGCGCGGCCGTTGGGACCGGCATAAGAATGGAGTTACGTCGTATTAAAATACGTTTCAAATATCTGACTGTAGGAAATGAAAATCTCCCTTACTTCAGACATTGTAGCCTTTAATGATTTGATCGAAGTGCTGTTGGATGGAAGGAAAATAATGTAATCCTTTACGGTGATTTATTCAAAACAAGGAAAATGATTTCATTCGAGTTATAGCATTGTGGGGTTCGCAGAAAAAGGGCACATGATGTTGTTTCTGTCACATTAACTGATTATTTCAGGTTCAGAAGCATTTAAAGATATCACAAACCGACAAAATGTGTCCATAGTGGGTTAGTAGGAAATGTTACTGCAGTACAAATTATAATACAAGCGAACAAAAAATTACGTGAACAGTAACCACAAAAATCTACTTTTGTAGTTGCATGTGATGATTTTAACATTCTGAAAGTCGCGTCACACTTAACGGCTCTGGTTGTTACGTTTCTTTCCCTCTATGAAATTCTATTCTTTATGAGCAATCTACTGGAACACGGTTAGGTACCAGTCAGCTTGTCCTTCGAGCGGGTGGGTAAATGGACAAACGGAAATGACAATGAACAATGTATACCACCTCCCAACTGAAGTTGGTAGCACCACGGCTGACACAGTGTTAGAAGGGATAGGTCGGTCTTCATCAATGATACAATGAACGAAATAAAACTTTGTGTTTGCTAAAGACAGATAACTAGACCGGGTCGTTCTCTTTTCTCCTTAGCGGAGTTTGGTATCTGCCGTTCTTTCTGTTGGGTGTGAGAGGAGTAAGCGAATACCTCTAGTCATTGCTGTATTTCTTCTGTTGAGTGATTTTATATCCTAACCGTCATCTAGTATCAGATTATAATGAAATAAAACAAAATATCTGGGAGTGATAAATTTTTAAAGGGGTGTAAGAAAGCGGTAGTGGCATTTCTGACAGTTATTTTCGAATGGGCTGAGGAAACACTGAAGATTCTCACATAGGAGTGCCGATATCAGTTCGAGGCTCGAAATCAAGACCTTTACCTTATATACGTGAAGCCCACGCGGTGGCCCAGTTGATTGAGGCACTGCGCTACAAGCCGGAAAGTCGGGGGTTCGATTGCCGATGGTGTCATTAGAATTTTTCATTTACATAAACCATCCGGCCGCCATATGGCCCTGGGGTCAACTCATTGGGTACCAGGGTTGCGGTGCATAGGGCTGACAACGTCAATTTCATGTGCCGATTGTCATGAAATTTGAGAGCCTCAACCTTCTGGAACCCTCAGGTCCTGTCCAGGAATTGTTTTACCTTGCTATTTACTTCGTATATTTCTTAATTTTTATATTCACACTGGGCGAGTTTGTCTATAATTTGTTAACTCATACTTCCTCCTTGATCTACAGCTTTTCATATTTATTCATTCATTGCTTGCAGTGTCACCTAAGCTGATTGTCTCTAGATTAGGATATTTATTACAGCCATATTCTTATACATACATTCACTTGCTGTTCTTGTTACGTGGTTCAACGCATTTTTGAGCTTTCATTCGCAGCTACTCTGGTTTGCTGTGCACGTGTCTTGGGAAGTCTCTCTCACTCTTACCTATCTCGCTTGTTTCATATAATTCTGGTAAATCCGTCTTTTCCCTTTCATTGAAGCCGTTTTACTCAGCAGATTTCTTATTTCCGTGCTTTCATTTCCAAAAACACGTTTTGAGATGTAACAACACGATTTGTTGGTGTATGAATTTGACTAAAATCAAACTTCAGGCAAGTGAAATGAGATTTTTTTATGTGTCGCAGAAATCAGTAGTCACTGTGCAGCTGCTGTAGATGCTGATTTTCCTGGTAAATTGATACGAATAACATTTCTCATACGTAAGTTACAACAAATGAAACTGTAGTAATTGTAAGTTATGTAGGCCATAAAACTAAGAAGGGTTGGTTTTAGCGTTAATACTCAGAAAGAAAGAAAAAAAAACGCATTGCAAGTACGGTATTTAATCTTCAAATTTAAAAGATAGTTCCTCAGTATTAGGAATACAGAATTTACATCCAGGATAATAAAAAGTAACTGTTTTAAGGAAACTGAGACTGCACAATGTTGGAGGTGAAGACAAGGATGAACATGGCACTAAAAAGGATATAGATCTCAATGTAAGCGTACGTTCCGGCGAGCAGTTCATACGGGATAGAAACCAGGATGGACGCTGACTGAGTCAACCACGTTACCGTTCCGTTGCCGAGGCGAACAAGAGCTAATGAAGAAGAAGACAAATTAAGAGATGTGGTTCTGTAAATGAAGATGCTTCTCCTCCGCCTAATACGTAAATGGGAAGAAAAGGTAGTCAGCCGGAAGAATGGGGAACTGAGGACATACTCACACAGCTTGGTGTTACTGAAGCAGTGTCAGCAGAGTGAAATACGGAAATAAACTGATACGGCTCTACTACAGTAAGTTGTTATTACTTCTTAATAGTGTTACAGATGTTTGAACGTCAGATTAAAGGACAGACTGTCACTGGATTCTGTAGGCTGCAGTTTAAGTCTGTAGGGCGAAAAGTCTTTAGCAAAATCTAGCAACATTTCACCGCATAGAATTCCTGAAAAGTTTTTATTCCCTCCTCCCCAAAATTTCTCCTCTTAATTTCTCTTCCCGTGTCTGTTATTATTCACTTCAGAGATGAGCACAAAGCGTAGGTTTGACTCTCAGGTGCGTATTTTGAGGGACTGAACTGGAGCTAATGTAACTCATACACGTACTAAGAAAACATTCCCTTTCCTTTACGATGTGTGCGTGTCCATTAGTACCTAAGCTTAGTGAGAATTTTATATTATCATAGTCTTTACAAACAAATCTTAACTCCATGATCCTTTACGAGGAGCCGATAGTTTCTCAGCTGGTCAAGAAATATGCCTTTCGTTATGGAACTTACATTTTATTGCCGCGTCCACAAGAGTCCGCCACTGAGTTACTGTGCAACTCTTGCCTGGTGCGTAAAGTAAAGGGACGCCATTTATTCATAACCGTCAATTAGGTCTAATTTTCAAGTGGTTAAAAATAAAATTAGCTGTTGGCATTATAGGTCACCTCCAAATTAAAAATAGCAGTCATCAGAGAATTCTGGTATAATATTAGTACAGTTGACGAACTGATTGTAATTTCTTATTCATACCAGTTATTATTAATTGTAGATCATTTCAGTATTCCACTCACACACACACACACACACACACACACACACACACAGCTAAAATAAACTGTAGTCGGAACTCTTTGTTGCAGAATGCAGAGTAGGCCTTAAGAATGTATAAGTTATATTGAAGAATCACTGTAAAGTTTCACCCTTTCGGGAAGTAATTGTTGCGTTGTGAATATTATCTACACAGGCATCTCAGTTTTGCATCAACAACTGAGGTAAACACAAACACAATTCTTAAGCCGTATGATATTGATACAGTAGTTCAGAAACAATACTAAAATGTGAATTAAACTAACAACAACAATATTTAAGAAATATTGTATAATATTTCTGTCGCTGGAGAACAAATGTTAACGAATATGAAAGACACGGTGGAGATTGGAGATTTTCACAACGGTGTGTCAGTTGGTAAATTTCTACCGACGTTTGAGGAAAGCTCCTACTCCCTCCATCTCGAGGCCCCCAGAAGTCCAACTGCCCCGCTCAGACCGTAAATATCGAGGCGGAAAGCTCCGCCAAAACGTCAGCAGCTATTTAGCAAAGGAAATGGTGCAGTGCTCCAGGGGACCATGATTTTCAACTATACAGTCATGTTGACTTTGATAACAAAGATGATATAAACCTAGCTTAAATTGGTTTTAAGCACAATAGACCTTATTGTGTTCAGATGAAGAAGCCGAGAGAATGCATCTGCAGCCGATTTAGCCAGGGGGCATTTCGGAGAAGGGACGAAGGGACATGCTGGGTTTGCATCTGTTGTTGTCTTTAAGAGTTTTCTGTGAGCTGCAGATGAATGTTATTGCTTAATATATGATCATGTAGTCACTTGAGAGCATTTGACTTCCGTGGGAAAAAGGTAAACGTGAAGGTAAAAGTACAGGTCTCGTCGTAACAAGTCATAACGAGACAGTCAGGGGAGTAAAATAGCTATACTCGTTCTTAACCTCGGCGCTAGATAGGGTGGGTGGTAAACGCCACGTCCGTCCGCTTTCGCTTCCCGGAACGAGCCCTAGTAATCACTGAAAGTGGGAGGTTTGGTGGCCCCCAGGGGCGGTCTGGACATTCTGCGGAAGAATAAAGCTCTTGCACCCATCGATGTTAATACCCGGTACCGCCCAGTCCGTATCAAGTATCTGTACCGGCTACGCTATCCCTACCATACACCTTCAAATGCACATTTTCTTCTCGTTTTATTCTGTTTTTCATACTGAAGGCTCTTCCAAAATAACCGGTTACACGTTTAGATGTATTTTTGGCTGTGCGTTGTTATATGTATAGAGAAATGATTCAAATTACCTTTCGAAGTCCTCGTACATATACCGTCAACTTTCAGAACGTATCACTATTGTAAAAAACCTCCGTTGTTCACATTATTAACTACAAACACGTACCAGATTTTTCTTACAAAAGCAATTTAGTCAGCTACAGTACCTTGGGTGGGCCGGGTAGATCAGTTGGTATAGCGACTGCCTATGGGCTGGACGATTCGGAATTGAATCCCTGTGGGGACGAGATTTTCCGCCCGTCCAGAC
>Ga0136643_10017385_pt1 | contig 10821 bp, 8 predicted proteins | sample TergutLab28metaG_FD_96883 | JGI IMG/M metagenome (GOLD analysis project Ga0136643, IMG submission 96883) | Labiotermes labralis P1 segment gut microbial communities from Petit-Saut dam, French Guiana - Lab288 P1 (version 3) (version 3) | ecosystem: Host-associated > Arthropoda: Insects >... | reverse complement strand
TGAAATTTTAAACCAGAATTTTGTCTGGCAATAATGTAATCTATTATAGATCTTAGCTCCTGTGTATCTTGGTGCCATGTGTACTGATGTATCCTTTTGTGTTTAAAATATCCATTCAAAGTTTTTAATGAATTTTTTTCACATATATCTATCAATCTGTCACCATTATCATTTATTACTTCTTCTTCAAATGGACCCACTACCAAATTATTAATTTTTTCCCCTGTTCTACTATTAAAATCTCCTGCAATTAAAATTTCCCTGGAGTTTCCAATTTCAACTATTACTGCATTTAATTTCCCCAAAAAATCTTCTTTTACTACAGCATTTTTGTCATCACGTATTGCATAAATTCCTAAAATGCATAATTTCTTCCCAAATAAATTCATATGTAACTTTATCATATTTTCATTTACTGCCTCCCAAGTCGTAATATATCTCTTTTTAACTAAAATATATACTCCTCTCTTTGCTCTTTTCCCTTTTGGATCTCCACTATAAAAGTGTAAGTAAGGTCCTAGTATTTCTACTCCATTTCCTTTTTTCTTCGTTTCTGTTAATATCGTGATGTCTTGTTTTAATTCTTCCAAACCCTTTATAATTTCTCCTGTTTTGCTTCTTATTCCTTGTACATTCAGCATGCCTAATCGTATAGTCCTCTTATGTAGCTTATGTCATCGTAAGCTGCATCTATCCAGAGTGTTTCTAGTGGGCTTTTAGCAATCTCCTGTTTTTTGATAAGCAGGGGGATGGCCTGCTGCATCAACCCCCAACCTGGAAGACCAGGTGATTTTTGATCAAGGTTTTCTTCCTCTAGCCCTTGATACGCCAGTATCAAACTGCAAGGCAGCAGTGCTAGTTTTGGTCCGCCCCGGGTATTTTCTTTCCTCGGTACCCGCCATATCTGGTGAGCATTCCCCTATCCGCCACTGGGGGAGGCGCCCGATAGAAGACTAGCAATTACTTCCCAAATTAAGAGAGTCAGCAACAGATAAGAAATAACTATTAAATATATTGGCAATTGTGTTTTGATTAGTTATCTATCCTCAAAGAAATCGTATTTTTACAGTGGTTAGGTTCCCCATTTCCATGATTTATAATTTTTCAGGTAGTTATCATTTAATTGTTGGAATTGATAATAATTCTATTATAGTGTAATTTTTTTTTTTTGCAGAAAGAATTACATTAGAAATAAATTTATAATATCTTTTATAATAAGTTTTGAGGTTAGGATCATTACCGTGCCTACACAAGAGTTCCCCTTTCCTCTTACAGGATATCTTAATCTCAGTTGTTATCCAGTGTTTATAATTATGTTGGGTTTTAGTTACTTTTTTAGGGAAGCTGGGGTAATAGCACCTCAAGTAGGTATTGAAAAAATTATTAAATATTTCATTGACATTGTTGTTCCCAAATACATTATCCCATTGTTCATAACTTAACTGTAGTTGAAAGTCAGCTATAGTATTATCATCAGTTCTTCTAGTATAAATGTATTTTATACTATTACATGACATAGGTAAGTTAAATAGTGTCAGAATTTGACCATCATGATCCAGAAGTCCATTCGAGCGAAGTTTAACAGTATAACTCCTTCTGTTATCAATAAATATATTATCAGTTAGTGTAACTGAATTGCTTACTATTCTTGTAGGAAAGAAAACAGTGTCAATTAGATTATATGTATCTACAAGATTGTCTAGTTGATTATTTTTATTATTGGATTCTAAATAGTTAATATTTATATCACCACACATAATGAATTCTGAGTTATGTTTATGAAGAGAATTAAGTACAACTTCTAGTTAATTGAGAAGCATTTGAAATTACCACATGGAGCCCTATAAATACATATAATAATTACCTTTCTTTTCTGGATATTAAGTTGAATCGCAGCTATTTCTATAGCTTGTTCCTTGTTATATTTTAGTACATCAATATTAGTAAACTTTAAAGATTCACGGACATAAATACGTACGCCTCCCTGTTTTAAATTCTTCCTACAATAGTTAGCACCTAATTTATATTTAAAAATATGTGTATTAACTAGTTCATGGTCTTTTAAGTGATGTTCAGTGAAACAGATCAAATGGTGTGCTTCTGCAGATAGTGTAAGCAGGAACTCATTTATTTTATCCTTTAAACCCCCAATATTTTGATGGTAGATCATAAATCAGTTATTTATATCATCATTGTTAACATGTTTTATATATAAAACTGCTTAGAATCATTTTTGCTTGATTGGTTTTTTAGTTAGGTAAGCTGTTAGTACCAGTATTCACCACAAAAAATCACTATTCCTTGAGATTGAGATTGTGGCTGTATTCTGTCTGTTAGAGGCCCTATGTATACATTGAGATCCTATTAATTCCTGTTGGCTGTCACAAATCTGAGTTAAAGGAGATTCTAATTTTGAGGGGTTGCCCACAGCAGTTTTTTGATTATACATGTGAGTGGTATTGACAATAATGCTCTTATTAATAGACTTATTTCCCATAGCAGGGGAATTACAGGCTTGTCATTCGAACTGCACTTAATGATTGTGTTAATTTGAAAGGCTATTACTTTAGCTAGTCCTTCTTTACCCACATTATTTAAGTGGAGGCCATGCTTAGTGAAATATTTTCTATTAAAGTTCATTTCCACCAAGTCAACATGGCTAAATAACTGAGCTCTTTTGCTTAGTTTATTGTTGAAGTCCTGAATTTCAAGGTTAATACAAGAATTCATTGCAAGATCATGTCTAAGAGGGATGTTCACCATCATTATATTGGTATTCGTATATTTCTGAGCAAATTGTAGCATATGGACTAAGACACTCTTTTTTTTTTCAGTGTTATTTTCAAGGTCATTTGTCTCTCCATTAACCACAATTATGTCCTTCTTCCCTAAACACTTAAATTCCCCTTCTTGATAGTGCACTATTTGCTTGATATTGGCCCCAGGTTTGATGAAACTAGAAACCACAACATTAGTATTAAGATACTGATTAATTTTAGTCGCAGACCCTTTAAGTTGATTATCGCCAATTATATGAGAATTGTAACAATCATAACCAACAATGGAGTAAGGGAATCTTGTAGGGTAGCTTTTAAAAACATGGAGATTTTGACGTTGTATTCGCAATACATTTTCTCAGTAATTTTATTTACAATTAAGAACAAACACTTATTCACCTCAAACAGGGAAATTCATAAACACATAACTAAGAGCAACACTAATCTTCATCTACCAACTGTTAAGATAACTGAATTCTATAAAGGACCTTATATATCAGGTTTTAAAACTTTTAATCACTTACCATGTAAAAATCTTGGTCAATGATATGAAATACTTCAAATTATCTTTCAAGAGATTGTTATATCATCATACTTTTTAGTAAGGATTTAGGTATGTTACATTAGAATCATTCTTTTTATTCAATTGAGGAATTCTTCAAATATATGAGGACAGGGACATGTAAATCCTACTATATGGACTGTGATTTTTAAACACAATTATTGTATTATTTTATGTAATCTTTTAATATCTTGTGTATAATGTTAATTTATATAAGTTATTACTGTAGCTGACAAGTATTCTTTCCTACCTGATATTAGTTATACCAATTATAAGTTGCCTGACGATACATGACTTTTTCCATTTCCATGGTATGTACCTAAATGGGATGTATGGAAATAAATGAAAATAAATAAATAAATTACCCCATATAAATATGCTGGGACTGAATGGGATTGAAGTCTGGAGATCTAAGATTTCTGGCACAGATTATAATGACCAAGCTATCAACCCAGGCTAAAAATGAGGAGGTGTACTGTTGTGTTGCAGCTACGAATTAAATTCTTTCTAATGGTACATATAATAAGCGCAGGTCTTCTGTTAGCAAAAAGTGTACATAAATTACACTAGTCAACAAAGATTTTGTCCCATGGGGAAAAATGTCTGTTTCTAATGTATTATTGGATGCTGAATTCAAATATTTTTCCAGAATTTCTCTATCACCCACACTTTTCGCTCCAGGTTAAAGGGCTCAAATCTTCTGCACCGGGACACTAGTGTGTTTTTACCATGGGCACCATGAAGAATTCAAGGATGTCTTCTCCCTGGAAGACGGTGTCATGTTTTGCAATGGTGTTTGTTCCATTATGGAAGTTCTTAGCCATGAATATAAGCCAGGTCAGTGGCGCTTGTTCATTGATTCATCAAAAGTGAGTTTGAAGGTGGTTCTACTCCACAACAGAAATAGATTCCCCTCCGTTCCTTTGGCTCATGCAGCCGACATGAAGGAAAGTTATGAAAGCATGAAGCTACTGTTGGGAAAGATTAAGCATGAGGAATTTAAGTGGAAGTTATGTGGTGATATCAAGGTTGTGGCACTGTTACTCAGAATGCAACTCCTGTGCGAGTCGGACAGCCGGGACAAGAAGAATCACTATGTAAATAAACTGTGCCCTACACGAACATCACTGACGCCAGGAGAGAGAAATATCATCAATCCTCGTCTTGTTCTTCCAGAGAAAATTTATCTACCCCTTTGCACATAAAGCTGGACCTTATGAAAAACTTTGTGAAAGGTATGGATAAGACCGGCCATGGATTCGAATATGTGAGGAATAGGTTCCAAAATGTGAGTGATGCAAAAATCAAGGAGGGTATATTTATAGAACCCCAGATCAGGGAACTGATGCAAGACAAACAGTTCGATGAAGACCTGAATGAGACTGGAAGAAATGCATGGTTGTCATTTAAGAGGATTTGCAAGAACTTCTTAGGAAATCACAAAGCAGCCAACTATCAGGATGTTGTGCATGACCTGTTTACTTCGTACAAAACTATGGGATGCAATATGAGTCTGAAAATCCACTTTCTGGAGTCACACTTGGATTTTTTTCCAGAAAATCTCAGCAAAGTCAGTGACGAACACAGTGAAGGATTTCACCAAGACATTATGGTTATGGAAAAGCGGTACCAGGGCAAGTGGACGCCAAGTATGTTGGCAGACTATTGCTGGACACTGAAGAAGGACGCACGTGACGCCAAATACCGGCGAAAATCATTCGCCTCTACATTTTAGAGGAAAGTTTCTGCCTGTTTCATTAGCACGTGAAGTACTATTTTGCACATTTAAATTCCTCTGTATCCTTGAAACCCTGCCTGATAGAAAAATTCTGTATACATATCTGAATTCAGAATAAAAAGTACTGCTAAGTTCATATATTGAAGTTTGTGGGACGAAAAAAAAGTTAATTTTTGTTGACCAGCGTTACGGGTGTAAGACGACCCTGGAAGACATACCCACGCAATTGCACATTATAACGCAATAACATGAGCTGCACGCCCAACTCACACATACATATCAAAATGTGTATTGAGGTCATTATGAACACTAATAACAACTTCAGCAATAAAAGCTATATGTACAACATTTGTCATTGTGCTTATTTTTATCTTTGAACATTCGAGTAATGGTAAATCCATAACCGTCGAGAATCGGAACTATTTTACGTAATATTACTAACCAGGCATGACCTCACAAATAACCTCCACGTGAAATATCAAGAGACAAATCACTACGTATATATTGGCTATAAATGGGTACCATTCAGTTGTTACAGAACAGTCACAGTATTTCGTACATTGCACGAACGGAACGACAATAGTAAGGGAACCGCACAAAATGAATTTTTGTTTCGATAAAGACAGAAAATTAATCCACTGTGTGCTGAATTGATTCCTGTCACACACGTGTATAGTTTATTATCACTGTATCGTATTTCTGTAACAATGAATCACGTTCGTTGTCACTGTCAGTGATTTATTAGCACAGATAAGTACACACAATATGTAACTTTGGTATGACTATCAGCTGTGGGCACTTGCGATATATAATCCGTGCTCGTTTGTACAATAGCAATTCAATTCGCTTATGTGCATCGAGTGGGGGAAATAATGTAGAAGGTCGGTACGGTATATATAAATGATTTTATATAAAAATTAACGTGAGTGGTGTGTTTCAGGTATGACATGTGCTGCAAATTGCAAACTACTCTGCGTTGTGTATAATTGTCAAAACAAATGACGTCACGTCTATTTTTTATGTGCTAGCAAAGATTCGTGTGGAAGCAAGTGCAAGAGTGACGACGAACAATGAGTGTAGCAGGTTTTAAATAACTTCCTCTGAATGTTCAATACTTTCAAAATGCCGTGGTGCTTGGGCCTTCCATGGTCCGAAAGCATAAAGAAGCGAGCGTGCAGGTACTTGCTACAGCGATATTTGGGTCAATTTTTGGAGGAAAAATTGACCTTGGATCAGCTGACAGTGGATCTGTACAATGGTACTGGCACAGTTTCTGAAGTTAGATTGGACGTACAGGTACGCATTACGATAGTTTGTATTGGGAGTATGTTCTTAATACTGTAGACAGCAAAATAATAAATACCAATGTATTGCATGGGAGGACTGACCATTTCTGCAAGCAATCACAATTCACATTATGGACTTCAAAGACATAAAGGTGTTCACAAATTCCATACTGTACACCGCTACACGCGTTTGCTTAAAAAGGGGTTGGATATTATTTACGGAACGGCACTTGTTCTTGGAAACTGAAGCATACATTAGATAACAGGGTCTCTGGGTATATTAACTGTGCTATAAATAACATGACCACATGTATTCTAATTGTAGGCTCTCAATGAGTTGGGTGAGCAGCAGAATCTACCTATTGAATTTGTGGATGGATACATTTCGCAGATGTCGGTATCCATCCCATGGTCATCACTTCTTAGTGATTCAAGTTTTGTTGAAGTGGTCGGCCTAATGTTGACCATACAGCCCAAACAGAGGGCTGACAGTGGTAAGTTTGTTTGCACTAAGAACTTGGATGTATATATTGGCAAGCTAAGATGTTATGATAATTATTATTTTCTAAAGTCTGTCCACTGTTTTAAATAATTTAATTTTGGAAATCTTACATACATGTGAGAGCTACTAGTCATGAAGACAGAGTATTCTGCTTCCCAAAGCTCTGTATACAAAATATTACCATAATATGGGAGGAGCTGTAGTGTACAAAACTACCCACCTGTTAACTGAATTTCTGCATTTTTATGTTTACTGGCCCTAACAGGGACACTGTTAAGCTTTGTTAACACAGGTTGATAAAAAACAATTATAATGTAGCATGTATAGAAGGAGATAGAGTGGGGCTTTGGGTGAGAGAGGTACTTCATATTCAGGATGGAAAGTATAATTTTACTTCCACCAGTCTTTTTTTTTTTCCTGCATTGTCTAAAATTCTGAATGCAACACTGATTTAAAACACATTATTTAGGCATTGTGGTTTATTTTATAACAGTATTCATTACCTCAGACTTTGTAGCAGTGAGTGTTAAGAGTAATGAATTGGGAAGAATTTGGAAGGAATCAGTTGTGCTTCAGTCAAGATGCAATTATTTTATGTTCAGGGAAGGAATGAGGAGAACTGTGTGAGTGAGGATAGCTGTATCCTGGGTGACAGAATCAGACTCCTTGTGATTACAAGTCTGAAACGTAACTACTACACCATCCCACAGTACCCTTTTAAAAACTGCTGCATGACAATTTCTTATTGCTACTCATTGAGTTCTGTATAGAAGTTGACAATTACTGTTCTGAGGGATGTGATGCCATGTAGTTTGGTAGATTGGAACGCACATTTCAAAGGAAATTGCTGGCCTTGTCTGCTATCGTGAACATGGAAGTAACATGTTTCTCTAAAACTTCGGACCATATAGTCACATCTCAACATACTCAGAATGCAGGATTCTTCTTAGTCATTGCTGTGAAAACATCAGATCTCATTTTGGATATGTTTTTGTAAAATACGTATAAAATTATGGTTCAGACAGTTATTGATGCCGTGAAAATGAATCTTGTATAAGTGGGTTGTGAATTTTGAGTTGCTTAGATTTTGGATTATAATAATGGTGATGAACTTGCAGGATTCAGGTACTGAAGTTTAAAAATTTTTTCATCAGTGCTCTTAAGGTCCTAGAAGCTGAGGCAGCATCATTAAATAATACAACGGTGTATGTGTCTCAGCCACAGACTTATGTCTTATAAACAGTGTTCGATTGTTTAAGAAACAGTATGCCACTTCTTACATTTAGGCCTGTGGGCTTCAGTGTATGTATAACTTGAAATGTTACAATTTTTATTTATTTAAGTCTGTGGGAGTGTACCTTGCTATCATAAATTTATACATTTGGCTTAAAAGAATTTTTATGCTTGTTTTTAGGCCCTTTATTATTATGTTTAAGACATTTTTAACTGTTTTATTTGTTAATGTATGGTATGTTTGCATTATTTAAGTTAAAATAATTTGTTGTAATGAGAAATTTAATGTAAAGTCCTAATTCAGGGTACTCAAATTTTCCAACAAGTAAAAATAAAAGAACTGTGAGTTACATCAATGGTCTAGGCACCACAAATGTTAGGTGCCCCCATACAAAATGGCGACCTGGCGGCCAGGATTTGTGCACCCCTATGTTAGGGATATGAAGTGAGATTGAATAGTTTTTTATAGTGGTTATACAAGTCTCAAATTCAGTGACAGTAGTTTGTCATAATGATTGTAAAGATGTTCCATAGATTTGGCATTAGGAGTGTTATTGTACCCTGCTAACGGGACTTTGTAAGATGAATGAGAGAGGGCTGTAGGGATGGGGCATCTCGCTCTTAGGGAGCTCTGTGAGGGTAATCTGGAGTGAGGGCTCCTTTAATGGGGACCCTGAAGGGTATACTAAGTAAGGGTCTGGAAATGGGCATCTGTTTCCAAAAGGGCCCCGATTTTGGGGAACATGGAGGGACACTCTTTTCCTAGGGCCTTTGAGAGGGGGGAAAAATTTCTTTGTTTAGGGATATTTTTATGAGGAATTTAAGAGATATGTAAAAAAAAGGCCTTGTAAACGGGGAGCTCTCTCCATAGTATCCCTGCTGGGGAACCTGGAGGGCGTTCGTTTACTGCGACTTGGGAGAGAAAAAGAAAATGCATATCTGGGTTCCCTTTTCTTGGACCCAGAGGACATTAAAAGTTGCCTGGGGACCATCTGGAACTTCAACAAGAAGCAGGGCTGTCCTGAGCTGATATCAGATTATGGGACACAAAGGGCCTGTTTCTAAGGCCTAGGTGCATCAGGACTGTAGGGGCTCGAACCCAAATGTTAATCAGTTATTTGAGGGTTGTTTGACTCTGCATCTTCATCGTGAAATAAAGTGAAATGCCAGCTTGATACAACAATGTAATTTATTGAAGTTTCTTTAGCTCGACATGTTTCGGGCGCTTACGCCCATCATCAGGAGCACTAGATATTAAGTTGCAGCATATGGCTTTCCCAGTTTGTAAATGGGCGGTGGTCCTGAGAGCTGATGCGTAGGTCGCGTGTACGGTTTGGAAGGTGCCATGCAATGCACGGCTTGCATGGCACCTTCCAAACCGTACACACGACCTACGCAGCGGCTCTCAGAACCACCGCCCATCTACAAACTGGGAAAACCATATGCTGCATCTTAATATCTAGTGCCCCTGATGATGGGCTTTAAGCGCCCGAAACATGTCGAGCTAAAGAAACTTCAATAAATTACATTGTTGCATCAAGTTGGTATTTCACTTTATTTCAGTTAATCAATTAATCAATCAATGTACCATGCAAACAGTAGATGTGAAGGTAAATAAATGTGATTGTGTTGTATCAGGTGCATCCATGTTTGAATCCATGTGGAGCAGTATGACAAGCAGCATGCAGCTGGCAGAGGAGTGTCTGAAGGAAGGTTCTTCAGACGGGAAGGATACGGAGCAGCCCCAACCACTAGAGGGTCTTGAACTCTTTGCTCAGGCTATTGATTCAAGTATGTTTCATGTTTTCTTAAGTGAATACAACATAATTTGAACACTGTAAATATATGTGTAAGATACCCAGCATTTTGTGATTTTTATAATTTTCTTTAAATATTTTTCTGAATTTGCCTAGGATGCAGTGTGCCAAGAGCCACATCTGTTCCATAACCAGGCTCTGGTTCCTGCCAGACCGGCCTCTAGGGCTGAATACTAATGAATGAGTAAATGAATTGTTCTGAACTTGACTGATATAATGACTAAGCTACAGACTGGATGATCAAGGAAATGCATTTTGATCCCTGCAAGGGGTCAGTGATTTTTGTCATCTCTAGATCTCCAGACTGAATCTAGGGCCCACCTAGCCTCCTGTAGAAGGACCACCATGGATTCTGACCCCTGGGTGTGAACCAGACATTTCACTTCCATAGGTTAAGAATGATTGGAACTCTATCTCCATTTCTCAGTGCACCTTCATGACTTGGCAGTTAAGCAAAGGGACAACTTTACTGTCACCACATTTTTGCATTACTGGTTGCTTGCATTCAGAGGTACTGTGTGAGTCATATTGCTCATGAAACAGCAGTTTGTCATAACCCACACAATTTGCCAAACCATGATCCCCACATTACTAAACAGTTGGGTTACCAACGCACCTTCTATCAAAATGTCGTGTCCACCAAAAAAAATTGCTTGTCTTTATATTTTTGTAAAATCTTGACATGCTTTCATGTTGGTCTGTTAAGGATCTGCGAAGTTTTTTCTGTCTGCTCTACAATTGTGTATTGGTGGGTTATGAGAGATTGCTGTTTCTTGAGCAATGTGTTTGTGACTGATTTGAATGAGCTGGGATAAGCCCACATGGCAGGTGAGTCAGCTTCCCCTACAACCCTGCAATTGTGCAGATCACTCTGGGGGGGGGGGGGGGGGCGGGGGGGGGGTGTTA